>Ga0131853_10001903_pt1 | contig 37268 bp, 23 predicted proteins | sample TergutLab28metaG_FD_92764 | JGI IMG/M metagenome (GOLD analysis project Ga0131853, IMG submission 92764) | Labiotermes labralis P1 segment gut microbial communities from Petit-Saut dam, French Guiana - Lab288 P1 (version 2) (version 2) | ecosystem: Host-associated > Arthropoda: Insects >... | reverse complement strand
GTGTGTGTGCGTGTGCGTGTGTGTGTTTGTGTGTGTGTGTGTGTGTGTGTGTGCGTGCGCGCGCGCGCGTGCGCGTGCGCTTGGGCGTGCGTGTGCGTGTGCGTGTGCGTGTGCGTGTGTGTGCGGGGGTTGGGTGTGGGTGGGTGTGGGGGGGCTCTGAGAGTTTAGAAATTTCATTCTATACTTTGTACTGTTTCCATTCCTTTGTATTGTACCTCACTGACGATGGCCACATGGTGGCCTGAAACATGCTGGAAGTTATTGTGTACATAAACTATTTTCAATGTGTTTGTTTGCATTTGTTGGTACCACTATGATATATATCTGATTACGAATCATATAAAGTTCATTAACGCTGCATATTTAGTACTGTTTGATGCAGAAATAACAGCTTGCCTGAAGATTCAGGTCTTCTGAACTGTTGCTATGCATTGTGGGTAAGTAGATCCAGACATTTTGAAAGACTATAGTGCCTTGACCCTGAAGATGAAGTAACTATGAGCCTTCGAAACTTTGAGGGCTACTTATCTACAACACAGTGTAATATCCCCGAAGACTTGAACGTTCAGCAACCACACAGCATGTCAAATAGCACTCTGGAACATCTTACCTGTTTGGTGTCTTCTAAAGTGACAGGCTTGTAATTAGCTGCCATATTCTCAATGGAAGTACAATACGCTTCATATATTTTTTGCTGACTATTTATGAAATGTTTTGTTAATTCAATCTGGTGTCTTAAAATCACACTTAATGCTGAATCAAATGGAGTTGTTTTTTCTGAAACAGATATATTCAAGTATTTAACTGACATATTCTCCCCTGATGTACAATATGTATGAAACATTCCGTGTTAACTGTTTGGAAAATGGTTTGCTAATTCACTTTAGTGCTTTAAAATCTCATTAAATATCAAATCAAGAGGGGGCTTTTTTTTTCTGCAACAGATAAGCTGACATAGTCACAACTGTAAGAGATCTGATTCATCTTTCCTGACTTACAGAAAGTTTTTTAAAATTAAACCTGACAAATTAATGTCTCATAGCTCACCAATAAACAGGGGTTGCTTTCCCTGTAAAAAATGAACAAATGATTGTGCATAATGTGAGTTTTAAGGTTTTCACAGTTGCGTGGATGAGGTATAAGTTCTTCTTGGACCTCACAACCAATGAAGATGAGACCACTATGCTGTCTCAAAATGTCATAAATCAAAATTCCAGTGATTTTGTCTACAATAAAACTATTGTCTATAAAGACACAATCTATTTCCACAGTAACAAATTCAGCACCCACATGTGTGAAAATTGCTGATGACCAAAAGACATTAGTCACCATTCTACATATACTATGAGTCTTTCATGGCAGTTTATAATTAATCTTGTTTTCATTCTTAGGTGATGATACCATTTTTATTGTGGGGAAGGGGGGGGGGGTGTTCTCAGACAGTTCAGAGAGCATAGATGTTCTGTACTTCAACATGAAATAACTAAACAACCTGGTACCATTATTTATAGTTCAAGGCCATAAGGCTATGGGAAATATGGAATTCCTTTATGCTGAAGCCACACTCTTGTTTAGTCACAACCTACTGAATATGGAGATTGCAAGGTTTATCAAATGTTGACAAGCCAGCCCACCAAAACAGAGTTTTATAGCCAATGAATTGAAAAAGACAACTCCTCATATTGTTTTATTCCATTAATATTTTGGTGTAATGTTACTTTAGTAGGTGCATAATTTCTTCTTTACATAGATAAGGTAAAGTTTCCCCTATGCCTTAGAATTACACTCTGAAGACAGAGAGCTGTTTTTGAGGCATAGTGTCACAGTGGCAAGTGGTCAGCTTCACAAGCTTGCCATTCCCCATCTGAAGAAAGAATACCTGGCACACTTTGAATAGGTCACAGGCAGGATGCTAGAATTCTTCTGCACGTGGTGGAAAAGAGAAAAATCCATATCCCTGTCAGAAATTAATTTGAGTCATGAACCTTGTGACTGGTCACTTTACTGAGGACAACCACATCCACAACAGCAGCTGACTTTCATTTATTTCACTCCACTTACAACAAAGATATCATAAATGGGGCCCAAGTGAAAAAAGTCACTGTATTGTCAGTGCTCCTATGGTTGGGCCAATAATTTATTTAAATAATGTACAGACACAGGATTTTCTCTACAGCATTAATTGCCTGTATGTTTACACAACGTGTTCAAGCTCTTATGTACAGTGATGGACATGTAGATGGCATGCTGTAAAGAATTTATCCTACCACATATGCCATCAGTGCCTTACACCTCGCACACTCATTGAACATCTGATCACTACTGTGAAACTCTATTGTTATGCATGTACTGCACTGTATTATTTTATGCAATGAGGAACATTCTTTGGCACTTTTGTGTATTTTATTCACAAAGGGCACAGTCCACCACTGAAACAAATGGCAAGCCTAATCACAAGCATTTGGGCTATAGTATGGTAATTTATCTCTGTTTATATTTTATTTCTGTTCAAACAATTGACAAAGTTATTCAAAGATAAAAACAGTATACGTCAAACACATCATTTATTGTATGGAGGCTACATGTTTCAACCCTTTTATAGGATCATCATCAGGCCTTCTTTGGAATCAAGTCAGTGAATGCTGCGTACATGTTTCTGACCCCAACTATGCTTATAAATAACAGAAACATAATATACCGAACAATAGAATTACATAAAATAGATATGATTGTTTAAAATTTTTTAGGAAGTAAAATATAGGCTAAGTGTTGTAGAAATCATGGTTATGGTAAAACAGTTTTCTTTGGGTCTGTGTGGGCTTCTGCAGAAGTTGAAGTTGTCCCTTGTAAGCCTGAGCTTTATGGTGTTACAAGTAACATCTGGCAGTCTTGGAGAAGTGGGGCGTATCTTGTGGACCTGCTGTATGTTACAGATATGAGGTGTTGTCTTATGCTATCCTTGTGTAGAACGTGTGGGGAACTCTGGCTTTTTGTATCTCTTATTGCCTCCTGTGGCATAACAAGCAAAGATCCCCATTATATTAGTTACTGTAAGTGGAGTGTCTTGATTGACTGGGTAATAAAATACTGGAGGAAACTTACTTGTAATGAACTGTGGTGATTCGTTGTTCAGTGGTTGTGGAAATTCTCTAAGCTGACTGTTTACCCATAGCCTCCATACAATAAATGATGTGTTTGAAGTATACTTTTTTTATCTTTTAATATTTAAACTCTTAACACATTGGGATGACTTCAATCAAAGTTATTCAACTAACCTTGTTTTTCAATCCTTGAGTAGTACCTATACACTGGAATAATCTCCTGAAGGCTGTGTGTTCCTCCACCCTCTGAGTGCATTACAGGCTGACTGTAACTTGACTGCTGAATCTCATTCTTGGCATTTAACACAGGATAAGACACATTAATATCAGTCTGAATCCCTATGCTGCAGTATTTCGTATCTTCCAAATACTTTATTTCAGTTTCATTGGACTTAGGCCTAAGGGGTCCAGAATATTCAGAATTTAAGTGATTGCTTGATTTTGCTAGTGAAGGTTCATCACTTCCATGTGATGTTGATACTGTTTTATTCGTAGACTCTAATTTAACTGAAGAAGATATGACATCCTGCATAACACTGCCTCCTTGTTGGGATTTGTCTGACACCACCTGTGAGGATAAAGATATAGGGCTTATATTAGTTCGCTCACTTGAAATGCTTTCTTCCTTTGAGAGACCTTGCTGTACTGTATATTTAAACTCAGACTGACTAGATAGTTGTTCCATCATTTCTTCATACGATGAATTCGTTTTGATTGACAAATCATTGATACTTGTGGCATTAATGTCGTCTTCTTCAAGCTCTTCTTCAACTTCATCATTAACTTCCTCTTGTGATTCTACTGTAGTTTTCTTCTCACTTTCTGAATGTAGTACTTTTCTTTTATCATTATTAAAGTTGACTTTATGTGCTGGCACTGTTATGTTTTCCTTTGAACCTTTCACCCCTCTTTGAACATCTGAATTTTCTTCTTCTTCAACTTTTTGCACTTCAAGAGCACCAACCAAATCTTCAATAGTAAGGATTTTATAAGGCAATGATTTGAAGAACCCACGACTGCTTGTTGACGAAATGTGTGAACTACTCAATTCTGACACAACTGAATTCTCTTGGCTTGATTCTGGATGAGTTAGTTTCTTAGTATAACCAGGTGTAGGGTAAAGGCTGATGTTTTGTTTTGATGTAGGGATGCAGGTTGATGGTAAAACTTGGTCTATATGACTTTTCAAAAGGAAACGTGTGTTATGTAAGTGGCCTAAATTAGAATTAAGCACTGCCTCAGAAGTGGTAAATATATTCCCTGCTGAATTACTACAAGAACTAATAACTCTGTCCTCACTTGCAGTCAGTTTAAAGGAAAAATTTTCCTGAACAGAATCATCACTTAAACCGCTGTTTATCTCACTGCTGATTTCCAACTGTGACTCTTTTGGGCTGACCTGGTATCCTGTTTTTTCAGATGCAGGCACTCTTGAAGTTTGTTGAGTTCTTTTTATATTTCCTTCCCTTTGGATATATTCTCTAGAAGTAAGGTCGTGATGTACCTCACTTAATAAGTTCCTTGAGATCTGGGATTTGTTTAACATTCCTTCTGACTGAACTTCTAATTTGGAAGTAGTGTCATGTGGAAGTATTGAACTCTCAGAAGCTCTGTCATTTAATTCAAAAGAAATATTTTCCCTTCTGGTAAAGGCAGTCTGCGTAGGAAGCCACGCTTCTTCCTGCATAATATCATTATCTGATTTGCAATGCACTTCATTGTGGCTTGAATTTTGAATAGAAGTTAATGGATTCTTCAGTGATAATTCCGACTTGTTATTATCGAATTCAGAATTTTCAGGTACATCAAATGAGTCATTCTTTGACATTCCTTTTCTTGACTTAAGAGGAATAATATCTATGGGTAACAAAAGTCTACTGACCTCATGTGAGGATTTTAAACTGGAATATGGTGACTGTAATAACCTGCTTTTAACCATATCAGGTTTCACCTTCAATGGCATATTCATCCCCCTTCTTGAATTTGTATCTGAAGATAAGGATATGTTACCTGTACGAAAGACAGGCAAGATGTCATTTTGAACTGGAATTACCTCATGGTGTTTGTCAGATTTCATGGAATATTTCTGATCAAATCTTCTTATTGTTTGAAGAACATTATTTACATCACATCTTTTAAACTTTGTATATGGCTTCGCCGAAGTATTAGGATGTGATTCCTTTTGTGGTTTTACAAAATTATTTGTTTTACTAATGCTCAACGTCATCACAGACGGTGCTGTCGACCCACTGCAACTAGACGGAGTGAAGAGATTTTCTGAATTTGATAACGATGTTGAAAGAAAAGAATTGCGGCCTGACCACATTTTAATAATAGGTACACATCAATGGCGTTTTACTGTTTTAATACCTGTAAGCTCTACAATTAAATGAAAACTTAAAGAAAATCCAACATTTTGAGACACCAATGTCTTTCACTTGTCGCCATATTTTATCAACAAATATGTCGTTCCCATGGAAACGTATCGATTTCGAATGTAGGTTCAACAACTGAAAGTAACGTTGATGTATTGCACGACGTCTTTGGAACAAACTCTTGAGCGAGTTTATGATTCGTTCTGAGCGTGGTTGGCATTGATTGGCCGCGATGAATGGACCAATGGCAGTATTCCATCTGTCTGTGTACTGCGTTGCATTACGGTGTTGGACCTGGCTAGAGTGCCGGTTGTATTTGTTACGTCTTCGTGGTGTGCGTGAGGGACGATAGTTGTGTTGGTTTTTCTTCTGCAACAAAATGCAATATTTCTTAAGTGTTTGTGCCTTTGTGGCACTGTGTGTTGTAAATGCAGAGGTTTATTTTGAAGAGAAGTTCTTGGACGGTAGGTGCAGGAACTTATATTATCCGTTTGTAATGACATGTAGCCGCTTTCTGGACATGGCAGTCCACGTATATAAAAATTTCATTATATTTTACTGTGTTACTTTTACCTCCTAGTACTGTACGTAAACGTAAGATAAAAGCTGATTTAAAAAATTTCAGATTCCTGGGAAAAGAATTGGGTGTACTCTGAGCATCCAGGAAAGGAGTTTGGAAAGTTCGTTTTGTCCTATGGAAAATTCTTTAACGACGCTGATAACGACAAGGGTGCGTATTTAGGAAATTATATATAATTATGTGCACACTTGATTGCTATGTATACTAAGAATTCGTGGCAGTATAAAAGTTGCGTTTTACAGACGTAATGAAACTGAAACAGGCGAGAAAACTCACTAAATGTTTTATCCCACTTTCTGTGACATTGTCGTATAGCCTAGATGTTTGCTTATTAATTTAGTGTTGATTAAAAAATCACTGTAGCAGTGGTGAACAGCGGCTGGATTCGTGTTGTAACACCCATTTAAAATTCTTCGTTTAATAACACTTCGAATTAGAATTTTGTCTTGAGAAAAAGCTAATTGCGAGTTTGCGATGCACCGCGTTGTGGAAACCTGCCCCCACTATACCAGAATACCACCATACCTTTTCTTCTGAGATGTAACTCTACAAGCTGTTATTTACCAAGACTTGTACATACTATTATTTGTTAGCCACAGGAAGTATTTTCCCCAGTAGTTATGTAAGTAGCAAATGCATTAGTTATCATTGTCAGTATTTCTTGCATCCTATATGTAATGTCACAGCTGCCAACAGAATATTGTCACAGGGAGTCAAGTTACGGTACCAGATATGCTAAGCAACCACAAATATTTAGTGTTGCAACTTTATGATTTGAGGTGTGCTTAGAAAAAGCAGAAGTACCTTTGATCCAAGGAGGTAAGGCTTTGAATTCGCATTGTAGTAACAAACTTTTAGGGTTTCAGGTTTCATCACATTGGCACATCAACAGCAATATTTATAGCAGCAAGTTTGGGCTTAATAGTTTGGTTTTATTTACAGTTGCTCAAGGAGGTAGGTATTCATGTTTCCTTTTGCCAGTGCTGGTATTTGCCATATATGTTGCTCTCAATAATGGTTAGTATCTTGATGTGATTTTTTGTGTCTGCTGTTATTTGCAGTGTGGCTTCTTTGCCTTTGTATTAGGTACAGATATTATGATGGAAGTGAACATTTTCAGTCGGAATGTTGTTTCTCGTACCAGGTAGTTTCTTCAACTTGTTGGTGCATGTATAATAGTAGACAGTCTTAATGTGATTGATTCATCCCCATTGTGCTTTATTTGAATGTTTATTAAAAGACAGTCTTATACAACATGTATCTGTAAGACTTTTAATAAACATTACAATTGTAGACATTTCCATACGACAGGAAAAGAAAGTGCTGGTATTGTTCTGGACTAGTTTTCACATCTCATTGCTTGTAAACAGATACATTAGTTAACAGACCTTTCTTCTTTTGCATACTGAGTTGGCACAACACGGTTGTAGTTAAAGCATTTGCCATGAATATGCTCTTATTGTGGCAAGAATGGATATTTTAGTCACGACAATTACTGCTTGATTTTGACTTCATACCCATAGACTTGTATTTCATTAGTTGTAGGAACTTCTTGAAAACTGGTCTTTTGGTCCAGAAGCTTAATGAAGTGACATTCAGACATCATGAATCAATGCTTGATGTAAGGGAGAAGACTTAACTAAGAATTGTATGAAAACAGTATGTGGAGGTCGGACATTGTAAAACTGTTGGTGCTATTGTAAAACTATATATGGTGTTAAAGTTAAATCTGATTTTAATCCTGCTCCAATTTGTTATTTTTGTGATGGTAATAGTGGCCTGGTATCTTGTGGAGGTGCAGTTATGCATGTAAGTGAGTGACTCATTGAATGACAGCTTCTAATTTCCATGCTCAGCTGTTGTGTGGCCCCCTCATCCACCTCTGCCTCTGTCAGTTATAGTCATGGTTTTGTATTAGGCATAGGGCAGTCTCATATTTACCTTGTTGTGTGTTATGTGTTACGAGATATGTTTCTGTATCCGAATTTATTGTCCAGTATATGTGGTGTTCAGATAAATGGTTGTGCATATAAATGAATACATTTATTCTTTTCAGGTATACAAACATCACAGGATGCTAGATTTTACGCGTTATCCACAAAATTCAAATCGTTTAGCAGTAAGGATAAACCTCTAGTTATTCAGTTCACTGTGAAACATGAACAGAACATTGACTGTGGTGGTGGATATGCAAAAATCTTTGACTGCAAGTTGGAACCAAAAGATATGCATGGAGAAACACCTTATGAAATTATGTTTGGACCCGACATTTGTGGGCCAGGAACAAAGAAAGTTCATGTCATATTTAGTTACAAGGGCAAGAATCTCCTTATTAACAAAGATATTCGCTGCAAAGATGATGTCTACACACATCTCTATACATTGATTGTGAAGCCAGACAATACTTATGAGGTAGGATTTGATAATTTTGACTGTCGTGTATCAACCTGCAGAGGAGACAGTTTCTAAATGTGTACATTTAAACACTGTTATAAGTGAATTAATTTGAATATTGTAACTTGGTTGAATTTCAAATGCCTTACCTCAGACTTTTAATTGGGATGTTTGGTACGGGTGTATTAACATTTTCGTTGTACTTCCTTTTCATAATTGAATTTAAAAACTTTGTTTCTTCTCCTTTAATGTGTACTACAGTATCTGGTTTGATGTTTAAAGTTCTGAATTTTAAGTAGGTGTTATTACAGTCATTTGATGTTTCTTGCTTCAGGTTTTGATTGATAATGAGAAGGCAGAATCTGGGGAGTTGGAAGCTGACTGGAACTTCCTTCCTCCTAAGAAAATAAAGGATCCTGAAGCTAAGAAACCTAGTGATTGGGATGACAAAGCAACCATTGATGATCCGGATGACAAGAAGCCAGAAGATTGGGATAAACCAGAGCATATTCCTGACCCAGATGCCAGTAAGCCTGAAGACTGGGATGATGAAATGGATGGTGAATGGGAGCCACCTATGATTGATAATCCAGAATACAAGGGAGAATGGAAACCAAAACAGATAGACAATCCAAATTACAAGGTACTTAAATTTTTCAAATATTGAATGCACACTCAGCTCTAAAACCTAATGGTAAGTTAAAGTATTATGTTCACATCAAGATTAGGAAGATCATATGTCCAGATGGGAAAGTGTTGATGCAGTGTGTATGTATTTATTCTTTGTCATGCACAATATACTGTTTTGTTACATGTGCAGCATTATTGCATGACATGGAAGTTATGTGGTATTCACAATGTTAATTTCCTAAAACTGTTAATGGCAGGTCCTGTTTTGTTCCTGAAATTTAAAGTTCCATTAACCTGAATTGATAGTGATGTGTATGTGGGCAAAAAATGGCAAAAGCAATGGTACAATTGAACATCCTGTTACAGTAGCAGCATTTGGAAGGTAGTTCTTTCAAATATAATTTGCTTATATTGTATACAACACAGTTTGTTCATTGGTTGTTACAGGGTCCATGGATTCATCCTGAAATTGACAATCCAGAATATTCACCTGATCCTCAGTTGTACAAGCGTGATGAAATTTGTGGTATTGGCTTTGATTTATGGCAGGTCAAATCTGGAACAATCTTTGATAATGTGCTTATTGCAGATGACCCAGAGTATGCCAAAAAAATTGGAGAGGAAGTCTGGAGACCTACGTTTGTAAGTACCACTTGTGTGCCCATATCAAAAAGTGCTGCTTTACATTATGACAGTGGCTGGAAATGAATATTCCATGGGCTAGTGCACCAGGGTGATAATCCTAAAATGTCAATTTACTGTGGCTGAGTGGAACACTGTTTTGTCAATTAGTACACCAAATTTAGTTTTTAGCAAGCATGGAAAATGTGGTGGAAAAAATGATTAGTTTTATGTTTCATTACAAGTGCAGGTATGTTTTTTTTAAGTTCACACCATAACAAAGTTATGTTTAGAGTATTTTTTTGCTGAATTTAGTTTTTAGTGGACATGGAAGACATGGTAACACAATAGAAAGTGCTGCACTTTAATACATGTATGTATATATTTCTAGAGTTTTTAGTGAATTAGAGCTTTGTTGTGAAATTTGTTTTATAGGAGGGTGAGAAGAAGGTGAAAGAAGCTCAGGATGAAGAGGACAGGAAGAAACGTGAAGAAGAAGCCAAATCGGTTAAAGAAAGCGAAAGTGAAGATGAGGATGAGGATGATGATGACGATGAAGATGATTCCACAGATGCAGGGGATGTAGAACCTGTGGAGGTATGAAATTGTTTTTATATTTATCTGTAAAAAAGGATATTGTTCTTAAAAACCTATACAAAATTAGTTTGGTTTAGTAACTGCATGCTTTAATTGTATGCAAGTACTGTATAGTACAAGTTGTATCCATTACCTTTCCAGAGATGTGTTTTAGCATACCTTCGCTCTTAAAACGGTAATGTTTTGTGATCTTTATGTTGTGAGCGAGGTTCTGTGATATGACTGAAATATGATTCAGTACCTTTGGTGAGACTGAATTCATGTAAAGTTAACAGTAATGTAGCAGTTTATTCTACAGCACACTTATTATTTTTTTGTGTTTTGTTACAGGAACATGATGAACATGATGAACATGATGAATTGTAAAACACATTAAAAACACGTACAGAGACAATGAAAGATTTTTATTCTATACGGTTTTCATTCGTGACAGTGAAAATGCCGTATTATGACTGATAAGTTTTTTAAGTGAAACCAAGATTGTGCAGTGTAATTATAACTTGGACTGACAGTAAAAACTGAGTGTTCTGGTTATTTGATGAGAAAGAAAACATTACTCTGTATGAACCAGTAGGACCTGAATATGCAGATTTTAGTTCTTATGTGTGCAAGTCTTCAGTGATTGGTTCTTTGTAGTGGGTAATGTGCATATCCATCACCTCTTTATCTTGAAGATCTGTGTAAAAGTTTATTGCCGACAGAATAGCTGTATACTACGTCACACATTGATTTTTGTTTACTTGTAACTTTCATTCGCCAGTTAAATTTTCCACTGTTTCATGCACAAGTGTGTCATTTGTTACAGTAGTTTTTGGTAATCTTACATGAAGATTGTAAATTTATTTTGTACAGACTTGAAGCTGGAATTTATTATGTACTATTTGAGCAATACGAATAATTGGTCCAGCTCTACTTTGCTTAAGTGCTTTTCTTTTTCTCTTCAGTTGAAAAGTGTAATGTCTGAAATTGAGAACTTGTTCCAGAAATGTGTGTGCTTCTCCGAAAACTTGCGTAGTTGTGAACTCTTCTGATGTTTTAGGATCATCATTCTAGGTACTATTCCATGCATGCTTGTCATTAGCACAGAGCTTGCTATAAAATATTAATTTTGAAACATACAGTTAATTTTTTCCATTTATGTACCTTGTCCATAACAGTTTATGATGTTTGTCTTGCATAGAATATTCCTTCATCAGTTTTCATAATGCCCACATCAAGTATACAGACATTGACATTGGCCACTCAGATCTTCCACCGCCCATATATGATAGAAGTTTACATGGAGTAATTTATGTAACCCTTCACAAACTGAATATGGGCATATTTGAGACAAACAATATTTCCATTTTTTGACATCCTTTGTAATGTACAGTACTGAATGTGCACATAGAGTGAGCTTCTGAACAAACACAAGGGGTTTCCTGTTCTTGGATTAACTTCCATAGTAGTGACGAAACAATAAAAGTGGTGGATGATTGAAGTTCTGTTATTTCTTGTATTTCCATTTGCAGCCGTTACCATTCAACTAAACATTAAATATTTCTGAAACCTAACATACTGTGGAATTGTATATACAAGTAATGGAAATGTCTTCATTGCATGAACAGGGAAAAGTTATTTTTAATATTATTCATTGTGTGCATTGTGTTTGTAATCGTTTATATATACTAACATATGTACATAAATTGCACACAATGGAAGTTACCCTTAAACATGTACCCTCCTGCACGTTTCAGTGATAAATTGCCATACTCAAGGAGATGTCATTAGTAATGAAATATAATATTAATACCTCAGTTCTACATGTACAGTGATAAAAATATATATAATATCCATAATAAAATAATATACAGCTATAAATATAATATCCATATCATTGTATTCATAACTGCTATTATATATGTTCAGCACTGTAAATGTAATTGATGTATTAATATTGTGTATTCCTCTGTAATGACATTTCACCAAGGATGGCAGTTTATTGCTGAAACATGTAGGAGGGTTCACATTTAGGGTTAACTTATAATTTTATCAAATTTGTGTATATGTTGGTATATATAGATGATAGGAAGCAGTGAGGTCTTAAAATTATTGAAATGTGTATGAAAGCCTTGAAGAGGATGCTTGTTCATCACAGTACCTAACTTTAGACACATAAAGTGACGCTGGGAAATTCCTGAAGTCAGAAAAGACTGTAACAGTTGTGACTGTGACATATTTTATCCATACTACATACTGCCGTTTCCCAAATTTCTGGGAGTGAAACACAGGTTATGAATAAGAATGTAAATTCACTAGTTGTAGAGATTTGATTTCTGGGAGTTACAACACACCCCCTAATTAGAAAGACGTATGACAATTTAAAAATTTATTAGTTAAACTGAAAACATGGTCCTATGATGATTCCCACTTACGCCAAGGAGGAAACTGGGAATAGACCTATAAAAGTTCTGAATCATAGAATAGGTTGAAAATTCCCATTTATTGTGGAGAAAGATGTATAATATGAAATTTATTATTTTTAATGTGTACTACGCTGGTACAGTAGGTGCTGTCATAACCTCTTTACTGCCTAGCAGAAGATGCTCAGCAGTTGCAACTTTGTACAGTCATCCCCCAGTTGAATATCATCTCAATGTGCATCATTCTACACTTGTCATTTTCCCACACCCACTACAGTACATCAAACATGCAAATCCATACATACAATGCTGAAGATGTCTTTGAGTTGCTGAACTACCATGATCAGGAGTTCATGTTAGACCACATTTCTGAACAGAAGGGAAGCACACTTGAAGCTGAGGAACTTCAGCCCAAGCCTAAGGAGAGGACAATGACAGAATTCCTTGAGGGGCTTGGACTCGCTGAAGCAGGCATTGTGGTGTTTAGAAGACAATTTGAATAAGCAGAAGTAGCAACAACTAGATGGGGAGATACAAGGATGCTTCCTTACTATAATGAAATTCTGGAGGAGAAGAAGTCTTTATGTTGCCAAGCTTCAGAGCTTGAATTCAAGTCGACTTCAGGGAATCGTGCATCGCCTCATGTACTGTTGGACACTGGATGTGATAGAGGTGACCTGTCTACAGTTCAAGATGAAGTAACTCCTAAAATTATTTGTTCGCCAGTTTGTATCTTTTGTAAATTTTTCTTAAGTATTGGTCTGTTTTTTATCAAAATATATTATCTCGAACTGCCCTCCCACATTTAACATTGCATTATGGAAAAAATTTGTCTTGCCTAACGTCACTGGCCATGGAACCACTCATGACATAACTCTGGGGGATAACTGTAGTCCTAGTTGCATTTGGAAATTAACTACTATAACTCTTGAGAAATGATGTGTCATAATTACAGCTTAGAATGACAGTGCAACATAACTTGTTACAAAACAAGCTTAATGTTCAAAGAATACAGTTCTCTTTAGTTGTAGTGTAATTACATTGCACACTTTAACTAAGCAACAGTAACTGCTCAGATAATAAATGTTTACTTGTTAAATTCTAGACCACCAAATCTAGTGACTGGCAAACCAGTCTCTTATTCAAACTATTCTGGGTTTGATAACTGATTGCTGCCACAGATATTGAAAATAAGACTGACAATGTATGTATAACCCAACACTGAAGTTTGTTCACATAACCAACATTGATGTGGGAAAGTAGTAAATATTAGATATTGTGAGTGTGCCCATACTCTTGCCTTAGTTATCCAGCACGCAAATCATGTATTTTCTGCAGCAATTTGGCACTTGTGGCCTGTGTGGATGTACCATATTTTCCACATTATCCCGTAAGAGGCATGATTTTCAGAAAATATGTAATAAATTTTTTCATATTCTCTACAACTTATGTTTTAAATACTTCTCATTCTGAGAATTCAGCAAGATATCATAAATATATTATTCTTTACAGATTTTAATCAAACTTGAGTTTTCTCAACAGATTTTCAAAAAAATAAATATCAAATTTAGTTAAAATCTGCCCAGTGGGAGCTGAGTTGTTCCAATCAACCAGACAGACATGACAAAAGTAATACACACTTTGAAATTTTGAACACACGCCTAATAAAAATCAATAAAAGTTATTGGGTGGTCTGTTGTGGGTGGAATTAGAGTCAAGTGCTTTAACTATGGTATGTATATTAAGTACACACTGAGTACTTCTATAATTCTGTCCCTGAGCACAGAAAAACAATCTCTAATTGCATAGGGAACGTGACTGATAGTCATCTTCATCATCTCAGTGCTGGGACATGAAACTGGTGATCACTGCATAAGACACAGGAATGCAGTTGAACAAAAGTGTGTTCAGTTGTAATGCTTGTGCAAGAGCATGTAATTTACATAAATTGATGTGTAAATGGCCAGAAAAAGAGATACAGATATTCCACCATCCCCTTTGTGGTTTATCATTTTCTTCCGCATCCCATTAATGTCTAAGTCTGGTGTGCAGTGTGGTGCAGAATCATGGGGCTCACGTTTTCCAAGGAAACAAGTTCTTATCACTGCACTCACTGCTGACACTTTTCTTTACTTTTAGCAAATTAGCAAATAAAAAAATGTACAATTACTTCATGCAGGACTTTGCCACATTCCTCATAAACTTCTCAATATCTGTCCTAGAATAGGTATTTGGCAAACGATTGATAACTTTACATTCAGGCTTGAAAGTAATAATTCCCTAGGACAGGTTACTAGCCTGCAGCTAGGTAGTCCAGTGGTGGAGTTACCATCTTTTAGCCTTTGGGCAGGCATTTTCTGCACCTTTTCCTGTGTGGATGATGGAACACTTACACTGCTGTGAAATTGGTCCCTATGACTTTGTTAGTTAGGGGAGGTTACAACACAAGCAGGTGAGGATGGAGTTTGTGTAGAAGAGGTTACTAAATGCTCTTCACTAAGATACAAATAAAATTCACTCTTGACACACAATGAGAATGAACAACTCAATGCCAAAAGAATGCTCATACCGTATATAGACCAAATGGACAAAGACAACTTGGAAAACCTTTGAAGAGACGAGGCCAAAACAGGCGTATTAGGACCTAACTCGTGACTGATGATTGATAACTTGTGGATTCTAGCCCCCTAGGATATCCAGATTTGAATGTGTAATTATTTAAAAACAGTTTGTGAACAATCCTCATTCTTTGTGATAAATGAAAGACAATATTTGATGAAAATATGCTAATATTTCAATACAAGCTCTAGTGTGTGTGTGTGTGTGTGTGTTTTCAGACGTAGTAAGGCCTACTTAGAAGTTCACACTTCAAGAATTCTGTGAAATAAGATAATCTGGGCTGGAGAGGAAAAACACTTGTGACATGCAGACGCAGGCTTAATACACAGTGGAGCTCCTATGATAGCCCCGTGCTCAGAACATGGTTAGACAATGAACTATGTCCATGCCAGTTAGTGTGATGAACCATGGTTTCAATCCTTCAGAGAATTGGTAATTTTACTGGTACTAGTAAAATTCACATTTCATGATTGAAAATGCAAAGCAAATAAAGTTAATATGTTTGTATTTAAACTATTACACATAAGGAGCCTAAAAGTTACAGGGTAGAAGGCCAATGAGATCTGAAATATACTAATAGCTTTAAAACAAGAATATATGGACATGGGTGCAGGTTGGGTCAAGTATTAACATTTAAGCCAAATAATCTCACATTGCATATGGTATGGTAACCTGACAGTTAATTCTAACCCTGTCACTGAATGTGATCCTCAGCCTGTTCCATCTGGCTTACATCATAATCTTTCTGTTTAAATTAATGTTCGTATTTAGTGTCCTATCTCCATCTTCCAAGGCTGTTCCTACCACTTGTTGGAAGTTAGCAGAATTTACTAGAAGTTTGTTGTTTTATACAGAACAACACCAGTGCTGTGCAGAAAATGGTGATGTAGACTAAGAATGCAGGCTATACTGCAATTATGTGTACTTAATCTTCAGTCTGTAATCAACATGTCACTACAAAGTTATTTCCCAAAATGTGGAGTTTTATGTGTTGTATAATGGCCAAACCTAAACATTTGTATTTTCTCAACATGTGCTGTCAATTGTGTGTGCTCACACACACAATGTGTGTGAGAGCATGCCCGTGTGTACACTGTATTTACCCAAATACACATATGAACTGACCCGTTCACCATATTAAATTTTCAGGAACATACCCACACAGAACAGAACTTTTTGCACAATCGTATTGTATTCAGAAATACAGCATCTCTTTATCTCAGTGTTTCATAAACGAAACTGGTAATTTTTGAACTGAAGAAAATAAGCATGTACTTAACACATGCTCTTCTTGTTTGTATTTTGTAGTCTTACTGCATGTTAAAACTTCCCTTGATGTTTTTGGTGTCATTTCTAATTGTATTGCCATTCAGCTACATTTATTTAACTGCAAGCAGAAGCAATAATATTACATTGTGCAGCAGTTGCTGGTTGTTCATCTGAATGTGGGAGTGTTACTAAAGGTACCAGTAACACACACAGCTTTCCTCTGTACATACTTTATTCAACAAAGACTAAGCTATATATGAGACCAGAATGGTGGCTACTTTCATATATCACTAGAGATAAGGTATTAAATTGTAGGATGTTGAAGAGACTTTTAGGTTTTTTCAGCATATCAGCTTACTGTGCTTTTTAAATGACTTGAAATGTTACTTGGCAAGGTATTTAAATCATACACTATTAAGAGCACTATGGGAAATTTTCATGGACACTGCATGATGAACCAGTATTAACACAGTAAGAACTGTTGTGGGATGTTCCAAAGTACTGGCCTGGCATTCTTGGTGGAGGTGGAGGGGGGACCTGTAAAAATGTTGGTCATGGCAGAAATTTTGTACTAATGGAAGCTGAGCTGTTCAGTTAAATTTTTTGTAAATGTCTGCATATGCTCCAACTTTTCTGAGATTTCTTTCCCTTCACATTGCATCATGGAAAAACTGATTAATGTAGTTTGTAATGAGATAGGGTCAGACATCTGGATTTAGATGCATACACACTAAATGATTTATATAAATCAGACTAACGTTTGCTGCTGACATTACACTACATAATTTTCTTTCTTCTTGTATATCACAACAGTAGTCCTATTGTATCCTCTGAATAGGCACCTTTGGTTAGACATATCGCAGATGTTGTTCGACCAGGATTTGGATCCAACTTTGTTGCATGAAGGAGGGACAAGAGGTGGCTTGTCTGTGTAACTTCCACACACTTCAGATAGTAGCTTTTACTATTCCGTACATTACAAGCAAGAGTAACCACGTAGGCACTGCTGCTGCTGCCAGACGAATTTGGAATATCGCACCCCTGAGACTGCTTGATAATGAGTATGTAGTCCAACATATGGTCTAATGGTCTAAAGAAAAATACAAACAATTCATCATCACCTGATGGGTACAGCGGTTGCCAGTCGTTCCAAGTGCCTGAACCTTGACCTTCACACCACAGACCTTTCTGTTGTCATAGTGGGCATGTGTACAGAAACTTAGAACTATGCCCTCAGCCTGTGTGTCATAAACCCAGAATTACATAAGTAGAAATAGGCATAAGGTACTACAAATTAATATAGGATTACAATGGAACAATAAAACAGTGCATGTTGGTACAACTACACACGAGTCTGACATTGTACCACAGTCACACAAGTATTGCTCAAGTTTTAAGAATTCCATTTTTTTTATTAAATTGCTACCCTGGGAAATCACAGGACAAACAAAGTGGAATGATGTGCAAAATAATGAAAGGAAAGCACTTGCAAAGAGTACAATGGCTGAATGGACATGCAGGAGAGACATAAATTGCCAATGGAACTTATTCACTAGACCAGGGATGCAAGTATTTCCAATACCAGGACACTCAGGTAACTTAATTCTGTGTGGTGGCACTTAATATGTGTTGGTTCTCAGTATGGAACTTGTTTCATGTCACACTTCCAGTGTCCACAATTTTGAGGTAGCTCTTGCATTTCTGGAAAATTCATAGGCCCCTGCACTAAGAAACAAGCAGAAGAAAAAATCTTGAAAAGGAACTGATAAGGTTATCAAGACAGGAAAAAACTGATAGTTCTTCTCCAGGATACAAGAACAGAAAACCTATAAAAACTGTAAAGGTCACCCCAGTACCCAGTGTAGATGATGCTCTGTGGGCCACAATCAAAATGGGGTACACCTCAAGAAGCATCAAATTTGCTACACAGACAACAGATTAGAGATTTTGATTTTTATTATATGTTCTATAAAGAAAAGTCCTTACATGATTCAAAACTAACTGTACCTGCCAACACCACAGGTGAAAATTATACTGGCACCCCTGATCTCATTCCAATCATTTTTAGTAATGGTAGTAAAATATAGCAGTGGCATAAAAATTGGATGAGCGAGATAAAAAGGAATTAAAATGGCATAAACAAGAAAAAAGGGATCACTACTTGGATATGCATGTTCAGTTTGGACTCTATACTGAATGGTAGTAACATATTCATCTCACAACTTTACACTCTTTATTGCTTATGACGTGTGGCTAAAACAGACCAACATCATAAATGGCATCTACATCTATTAACACTGTGACAAGACTAAATCAAGGAACTGATGAACAAACCTTTGAGTTCACCATGGAGCAGCTCATTTTCAAGAACATACATGCCCACTTTGACAAGAATTATGTTATTTATGGGAAAATCTCTATATATATGGGTATACCATACATTCTTGAATCTAATCCGCACTAGTTTTTGCCGATTTCCTAAACAAAAAAAAAGTTTGTTCGCAGTTCTAATCCACACGTTTCCTACAAGGCAGACTGATTGAATAATACTGGATGTTACCAATGCTTTAACCGTTATCTGACTAACGCGCCGTGCGTAAAGTGGCCATTTAACTGCCAACGGTACAAATGCACCACAGCTAATTAGCGCTGCAGCCATTTAAATGCTTCATACATTCATGTATAGGCATAGAATTATAGCCCCACAAGTTAACTCCACATTATATAATGCTTTGTGGTCAGATTCACGCTCCGGCACTTTACCCAATTATGTCCATATGCACCTCATGAATAAAGCACTTCGCACTAGTTTTTGCCGATTTCTTAAATGAAAAAAAAGTTTTGCGAATCTAATCCACATCTGATTTTTTAGCCCTCTGAAACTGTACAGAGGGTGTGGATTAGATTCGAGGATATAAGGTAATTAATGTAGTGAAAATTCAGTCAGTCCTGGCACTGTAGGTTAGGTAAATTAATTTTTTCCATACATCTGTTTGCCCCATAGTCTTGTGTAATCAAAACTGTCAAACGTGGACATACATGTTTTTGAAAATATGATCCTCAATTATGGTTCCAGCCAGTGAACTCTGTCCCACCAGAGTCCTAAAAAGGAGCATCAAAATATGTATTTCTGAAATTAAGTTACAAATCTTTGTAAAGGAAACAAAAGCGTAAGATAAAAGTTACAAGTCAACATGATCAAAGACAGAAAGTTCAAATTCACATGGATTTACAAAGGTATAGGGTGTGAGGCACAAGACGATGAATAATACAATCGAAATAGGATTCTGGGGTTTGTACAGCCAAGTAACTGATTAATCTGTGGACAGAGTGTAATTGGAGAGATAATCAACAAATGTGCATGTATACATAGCAAGCATAGCCAGTGCGCTGCTCAAAGAGATAATATCGCTGGCAATGTAACTTGATATTGCCTGTCACTACTTACACAACACAAACATGTCAGGGGCAGTGTTTAACTTGTAAGTGTGTCACTCCAACAGAATGCATTTCTTGGTTCTACTTTTTGAGTGAATTTGGGTCTCTTAACTCTGGAAACAAACCTGGCCAACATAAGCCCTGCAACTGTATGACAGCTGTGAGTATATTTATAAAGTACAATGGCTGACATGATGCAGTGTCAGATCTCCGTTAAGTTTTATGATCCCATTAGAGAATTCTGCAGTTTCAATAGCTATCAAACTTGCATACTTTTTCAGACAATTCTGAAGGTTCAGTCACTTTCAATCTCATATATTTCTCTTTTGCTGCATACAATAATTGTTTTAAACTGCTCGTTACCCACTGCTGGATGTAAACATTTGGTCGTAGTTTTTTAGGTTGGACATGCCTGGAATGAATAGTAAAACCACAAATATCCAAACTCCATAGTAGAACTGAAGAAACAACTGTTACAGTGATATGTGCGAAAGGGCCACAGTATGTTATTCCTTCTCAGTCCAAAATATTCTAGTGCTTGAATGAGTTCCGGAACAGCTGCTGTAACAATACTTGAGAACACACTAACATCAAATAACCACCACACATAATGTAACATGAAATTACTGATGGGCATAATGGATATGTGCAAAAAAGTAAAAAATCACACTCTAGTTTAATGTAAAATCTGGCAAAATATGGACCTTTTATGGTAAAAAAATCACTGCCAAATTACATGTAAACTAAAACAGCCCTCTATATTACTACAGAGAGTGCCTACATTGTATCAACCACTACAAAGACTTTGTACTTTTTAAAATACAATTCTTGCCAAAACATGAACGATAAACCTCTTTATATGATATTAGGCTTAAAGTGCTATTCTTAAGCAGATTATTTAATAGCATATTGGGAAAATTACAGCTTGCCTTTAAAATTCACGAATGGTACATCAATAATTATTGTACAAACTGTGAGATTCCCCATACTGGTCACAAAATATCAACAGATATCTTATGTTTTGTTCAACTCTCTTCTGTGCTACATGCAAATGTACTTATATAGATGTGGATGTCTTCTAACAGATACAGTGAGTGTGATTTGGACATTTAAGTTCAACCTACTACAATCACAAAATTTTAACTGGTAACCATGTTCCTTCTGCCGAAGTTCAAATAAAAACTATAGATACCAAATTCTAATACTTTGATTACCAAGAACCTTTAAAACCTGCTGAGTATCAGAAAGTAACACTTCTACTGCACTGTTACATGTTCGTTAAACATAATTCATCCCACGCCATATTGACTTAATTTTTCTTTATTGCAGCAAGATAACAAATTAATAAGAATTTCTGAAACTTTGTCAGTGCCAAGATTCCTGTGTTTACTGCATGCCCCACAAGTGTCAAGTACAGACAACCAACTTGTTTTATTCTTTCCAAAACAAATTTTGGTACAGTATACAATATCAAATTAGTTTCTCCTCTAAACAACCAAGAATGGAAGTATACGGTAGTTCTACGACAAAGCTAATGTAAATTCATGCACAAACAAGCTAAAGCAACATTATTGGCCATACACATACATGAACAATTTATTCAGTTCATTTTCATTTACACATTGACACATGTATGTTAATATCTGTCAAAAGTTTAATCTCTGGGCCCAATTGCATACATCATCATCTTGTTTCCAAGCATCTTCTTTGGCCTTTGTGAGCTCTATCAATAACTTCAGATATGGGTACAACAAAAGTATGTTGCAATCTTGTTGGAAGGAAGGTAATGAAACATACCTGTACACTCTAATATTAATTAAATGATATCATATACTCCTGCTGCCACTAGCTGTCGTGACAACCAGTCCAGTCCATCATGGAGACCTGTCCCACTTTGGGCATCACAAGCTTGGATATGCCAACTCCTACCACAGCATAATTTATACAGAGCGAACTGCTCTGTCAGCTCCTCTATTGTTGCACAGCCTGGAATATCCTAGAAATGTAAATATGAAATTAATAACTGAAGAGCAAAGCTTAATCAGCTACAAAGTGAACAACTGGAAATTGATTCCTTATATGGGCAGGGAGAGTTTCTTTTTGTCATCACATCCAAAAAGGTTTAGATGTCCAACTGCTGGCCTATGAAGGGACGTGGCCTTTTTCCCCATGGGGGAAGCAGCCATTACAAATGCATATAGCCATTGTGTAAACCTCAAATCTCACAAGGGTAAAGGTATGTATGTCCACAGATATTCAGTGCTCAAATGCAGAAGTATAAGCAACAAAAACCTTCTTCAGTTATTACTATTTTTTGTCACAGTGGCCAAAAGAACCAGATTATCTCTCAATTATACCACCTTTCTATTACATATTTTGCAGTAAGGTATTTTAACGACTGCAATGAATATATTTCAGGCATTTTGAGACATACCTGTTTGTTTGCCAGAATCAGTAGAGATGCATCCTTCAGCTCCTTCTCAGACATAAGCTTGGCAAGTTCACTGTGAGCTTCAGCAAGTCTATCATGGTTACTTGAGTCAATCACAAATACCACTGCCTGAAATAAAGAAACATTTGAACGTGCTGAAATGTAATCCTGTAGATTTGAATGTGGGAAGTAACATATTTCAAATCTTACACAAAGCATTGGAAATCTCAAGGCTCTTAATGGTTCTCCTCAGACTCCAGACAAAAGCCATGAAAGCCTCCTGCACACCTTATTTACATATTACTCACTGTCATCATCCCATCTTATTTAACTCTATGTAACATCAGTAAATTAGCTGAGAATCAATCACTCAATACTTGTACACACTGGATAGTGATTTTACTACTGCACAAAGGAAGTACCTACCTGAGTGTTTAGATAATAGTGCTTCCACAGTGGACGCAGTTTATGTTGACCTCCAACATCCCAGATTGTGAATTTCAGGTTCTTGTATTCCACTGTCTCCACATTGAAACCAATAGTTGGAAGCATAGTCATGAACTCATTCTGCTTTAGTTTGAACAAAATTGAAGTCTTTCCAGCACCATCCAAACCCAATGTAACAACACGCATTTCAATTTTTGGTCCAATATGCACACGATTATCCTGTAACAAAAGCAGTTGACATGATTAAAATGTAAAAGCAACAGAGAAAAAGTGCTGAGAATATTTGGCCTCAAGGATGTAAAAAATCAACTTCATACTTTGAAGTGTACACCCAATACTGTCAGGATTGCATATGAAGTAAAACAATAAAGTTCTGGACTGATACTCTTGTGCAAGTAGGCTTTCATGTGCATTAACCAACTGTAGCTGGTTTCTGTAGTTCATGTTATAAATACCATGGATCAGTAAAAAGAACATTCAACCTCAGTCAGTTCATTTGTAATGGCCAAGTGTGTTTTTTTTTTATGTCATTAAGCAGCAGCAAGTGAGCATAAAATTTTGTTTAAAACTTGGGAAGACAGCCACAGAAACATACAAAATGCTGAAAACTGATTGTGAAAATGAAGCTGTATCTCACACATGTGCCTTCAAATGGCTGGAAGATTCAGTGAGGGATGCGGGACGTTGAAAATGATCCTAGGGGTGGGTACGCATTCACTGCTCAAAATCTGGAAGCAGGAGCACAAGTTCAGAAACTGGTGGCCACAGACCATCAAACGTCTCTGAAATTGATTGAGGATAAACTGCACATCAACTGGAAGATGACTTACCACATTCTCCACAAAGATTTAGGTTAGAGGAAGGATACACATGAAGTCCATTCCACATAGTCTCACGTACGAGAAAAAGGAGCAAAACATCACAACTTGTTCAGATTCACCTCAACCAGTCAGATTATCCCACACTTTGTCAACTGCATAATTACTGGAGATGAATCTTGATGTTTCATTACAATCCTCAAACAAAATATTAGAGAACTGCATGGAGCAAGCACTTTCTGGCACATTGCAGAGCTATGATCAGCCACCCATCTTATTCACCTGTCCAAGTGCTGGCCAAATATTTCATATTCTCCAAAGAAAATACCATTGTCAAAGGAAGAACATTTCAAGACATCAAGGATATTAAGATTGTTGTTCATGACTGTTTTGTGAAACTTTTAGATAGATGTAAAAAGTGTGTTGCAGTCAAAAGAGATTATTGTGAAGGAAAATGAAGTATTTTGCTTCTTATTTCATGTATATATGTTCTTACAAACTGAGCCCTAGAACTTTACTTTTGACACTGTGTACTTTGTAAACATTGCACTGCTCCTCAGCTAGACAATCAGGGCTGCCACATTGCCTGAAGGACTACATTATATTTTATGAGCACCTCATTAAAATTCACAAAATCAAAAAAATTTCAAACAACATTTCCAAATTTTAAATACCAAACTCACAATCAAACAAAACTATTCAACTTCTTAATCCTGAATTCAGATGAGTTCATGCTCTTCAGGTACCAAAAAGCTTTAACACACTGCTCACATAAGTCCACTGTTGCACTCATTCTGAGCCAGGTAAATTCAGTTCTCTCATTTTAATATCTTCCATTTATGCATATGTCATTCAAGTGGTTGCTTCCCTGTAGCCTTTCCAACCTATATTATGTATGCACTTCTACTGCCCTGAGTTACTTATGGACATGAATTCTTAATGTCACGATTTTATTTATTCTGAATCACTATCAGCTAGCTCTATGTCTGATTAATTGGGATCAGTTGAGTTCTATGTACCAAGCCCCACGACATTTGCAGGTTTTTAATACCTTTGTGAAAGTGATTGGTATGCTGGGATCAGGCTGCAGCTGCTCGGGAGTCAGCTCAGAATATTGCTGTTGTTGTTTCTCAATTGAGCTCAAAGCTTCTTTGATCTCTCTAGCAGCTGCTAAGACACGAGTATCATCTTGCTGTATGGTTTGTTCACACTGGACGCACACACCAGCCACCTAAATTCACCAAACAGAATTTAGCAAATTAAGTATAGTAGCAGCAGTCACCTGCATACAGATCAGTCACACATTTCTACTGCATACATTTATGCTGGAATTGAATGATATACTGATGATGTGGACTTATAACTTGTTAAGAGAATACCTGAAATTCTTTTCAATACCAGCAAAGCAAATATCACCGAAATAACATAAAATCAAGTACGGCTAAACCTCTATCCATTAATCCCACATGCACTGTTTTTCCTCACATACTGTTCACTTATTATCATCTCTATAAATCTGACACATTTACAACCTTCCTGCAACTGCCATTATCCTGCATTTATCATGTAATACTCATGGTACCATCAGGAACAGTGGATAGAGGTTTTCACTGTATACAAATGTGAGATTTGAAGTTTTCAAAGCAGTGACTGTGATCTGACATGGTGTGGTCTGGTAGAAACTTCTTACATTTGCACAAATGTGTTGCCTCAATCTTCAGGATAAAACAGATTACACAGCATCATAGCCAGAAGACAGAGCTTCATTTTTGAGTGTACAAATACCATAAAATCAAAACTTGGAACAATATTAAAATTTATTCTCTATGATTACATCTCTGAGTATTTTATACAGGTGTAGTGCCTCCCGGTTAACGGCTCACAAATTCAATACTTATACTTTACTAGTAGGTAACATTAAGCACAGAGCGTTTAGGCAACACTCTTTAATAAAACAACTAATTCAGGGGAATACTTGGGATTAGGTTATATCTAAACTTCATCACAGTTTACGTCCCAGCAGAACACCACAGACATAATACGAATTACATCTTTCTAGTAAAATATATAAATGTGTATTTACACTATATCTAACTTATATCTACACAATCTAAATATCTTCTATCAGAATTTAACCTAGCAATATGAAGGCAGATCATCTTTGTGGTTTCAATTTTCTCATCTACATAAATTGGAAAATACAAAATAAACCAATATGACACTTCTCAATCATTTCCCTTTTTTTTTTCTGAGTTATGGATGAACTCTACACCACTCAGCTGGTATGAACAGGAATATCTGAGGTGTAAGGCTCATTTTGAAGCCTTGCCTAAAGCACCATGTTCTTTGCATCTGTTCATGTCGAAAGTTGAATCACAAAGATACTGCATTTCGGTCCTACAGGTCGGTGTATGAGTTCATAAAACTCATAACTCAGCGTTTACAAGTTCATAAAGTTCATTTAGCAACAGCATATGTAGACATAAGGAATGTGCTGTTACTAAGGAATTCTGCAGTCTTCCTGTTGTTAGCACATGCAAAGTGCTCAACCAAATTTATAGCTTAATTGCAAATTTAAAATTTCCACCAGGTCAATAGACGAAATACAAGTTACATGTATAAAATTATTAATATTCACTACAAATTCCAAAATTCTAAACACAAGCCAAATGTTAATTAGTTTCTCTCTTTGCATTCATTACACAGGCAAAGGAACAGAAAAAAATAAAGTTCATCAGTTTTAGAATGTTTGAGTATTAACCTGTGAAATTGATGTAGCTAAATCTTCCTGCAGTTGTCGTAGCGAACAGAGTCTTTCTCGTATATATGTATCTACTGCAGTCATGGCTGCAGCCTCCTGTAGCTGTAGTGTTTCCAAAAGTTGCTGGAAATATGTCTGAACAAGAGCACGAGCAATATCAGCAGTTCCACCCTCTCCTCCTGTACCTTCCAACCTCTGAATTACTTGTTCTGTTCAAGTAAAAGAAAAATTTGAAATTAAAAGATTATACATATGCCACAATCAGAAATAAAACAGTTCAGTCATACGTCCATCAGCTGTTTTGTATACATATGGAAGAAATTCTATTTGTGACCAAAATTTAGTAATCTGATACCATGACTACCTACTATGGACAAATTGACAGAAACTGTGTCTGACAATTAGGGTCATGAATTGACTACAAGCTTCAGTTAAGTTTCAATTAATAAGAAATGCTTAAACACTTGCATCTCAGAATCAAGTAAAATTGCCACAGACTGGTTTATCTACAAATCTCTACACCACATTAGCTTTTTTTTACCCACAGATGCAACATACTTGTCCTGTCCAATATGATCACATTTCACACAAACCACAATGGTCAGTCATAGATGAGTACAGATCACTGACAGAATGATGATATGCATGGGGAAGCCTAACTATTTTCTGGAACAGTACCTAGATTTATCATCAGCTGGATGATGTAGTCTGTGCCCAAGATGTCCAAAAGCGTGGTACTAGTAACACCATTAATAATGAAATGCTGCAGGTAGGTGAGCAGCAAATATCAGCCTACGCATACCCTACTTTGTGTGAACTTGCATCCTATGATAGTACAACCTTACACTGATGATGTCTATTAATGGCTGCACTAGAAATTCTCAAAATCACAAATTATTTTCTATAGTGGTCAGCATTTCTGACCTCAAAGTAGACAGCTCTTTGATGCTCACAGTACTGGACCAACCTTCCTGTACAAGTTGATCTCACTATACAACCTTTTTCTGGTGCGTGAAGACCCACAATTGCATACAATACCAGGAAGGCATGAGACCACAGACAAACATGCAACAACACTTTTCAGGTATCTCCACTGGTTTTCCCTTTCATAATTAGATTTTTCTATGGCAGTATTCAACATACGACCAAATACGTGGATTACACTTTTACCTACTCTTTTCTACAAGTTTTTTGAAAGAAGTTAAACAAATTACACACCAGGTAGTTACAGTGCACAGGATGAAACACTTGTGAAGAACACATTCATTCAGAGGATACAAAACCTGCGCTAAGAAGACCTCAGTGGGCATGTACAGCACAGTCCTCTGTGGAAAATGTTCAATGGTTTTTCATTTCATTACGCAATAATTGAGGTTTTCGCTTATAACATTTGCATGAAGTCTGCCTTGAATGTACCTTCCACACCATTTCTAGTTTACATACTTCTGTCCATGATTTTCATAAATGGTCACATAAACATACCCAATTTGTGTGCAGTTTCACTCATTTCTTCCATAAATTTTCTCATGTGCTGGACAGCATTTATAACTGTCACCCGGGTGTTTTCAGCTTCTGTCTCTACCAAAGCGTGCTGTAAGAATGTGTTAAAATATGTTAGTCACAAAAAGTCTGGTGGAGCTACACAAGCAGTGCCATGTATATTAATACCCTTTAAAAATGGAGCATAAATGTGTGACCACTGCAATAATGTGTCCTTGTGCACATGCAGATTTTATTACTTTCATTGTACTTTCCATCATCAATGATAAAACTGTCTTACAAGTTACTATGCTGTACACCCTGTCCTGTCAGTGTTTGTTCCAACTGGTTTGGACAAAACTTAGCGCAAATGTTACGCTACTGAAGGCTACACAAACACCAATAATGTACTTGTACACAAGGAAGCATCAACAATACTGGTTGGAGAACACAACAACCATGTTACAGCTTACCTTATGGTTCTTGTGACGTCCATAATCCTTGCATATAAAACACATGATAGGCCCTGGTCCGGACTGCAGTGTTTGACAGTCATCTTCCAAACATGTAAATTCAGCAACATGTGAAGGATGCGATGGACATTTTGGTTTCTCACGAGGTTTGTCAGACAGAGGCACTCTTCGATGCCTTGCAAGTGTGCGAGTAGCATGAGTTAATTCTGAGCATTCTTCACAGAGGTGTGATGTGCATACAGTACAATACAGAACTGCTGTATGCTGTTCATTCTCATCACAGGGAACTGACAGCTGTGAAGATATGACAGCATCATGCACTACCTTTACATGTATATTTTGTATAACAGCAAAGATTATGACAAGTTTTCATTTCTAAGTAATAAAACCACTTTGCAGAAGACTGGGTGCCCAAAATTTTTAAAATTAGTATGGTTTAGTGACTTACAGCAGATCTAATTCTCATACATATAGTTCCAAATGATGGAGAAGGAGAATTACTTCACTCTTAAAATGGGAACTACTGATTTCTCCCCAACCAGCCCACTTCAAACCATGTCATTAAACAACAAAGGAAATATAAAACTCAGGACATCACCACGAAAACTAAGAAATGTGATGATAAGAAGTTCTCATTCATGTAATTCCCTCTTCTGTTTTATATGTATGAAAATGTTTAACATCATATCACAGTATACATCAGGACAATTCAAATGGTTATGTAACTGCATGTCACCATAATGTACACAAGTACAGTACAACAGACGTTATTTTAGTGAACAGAAAAAAGAATCTTTCATTATTATAACTGTTGTTAATAATTCAGGATACTTAAAAGTGTGGGCACATAATGCTGAAAAACTAAACTGCAAGATGCACCATAATATATGGGAAATTCCAGACAAGAAAAGAAGCAGTGCATAAGTTAAGTTACAGTTTCAACCAATCAATTAAGAAACCAAGATCAGGCCCCTGATGATCACATTACAGTGTGATCATTCGTCAGCTAACCAGAAACTGTTTGCTATTCAGGGAGGAGGAAAACACATTACTCGTATCATTTAAGGACACACAGGTTTGGAAGAGTGACAGCCATAATAAACTGAAGAACAGCTGCCACAAAGTAAGCTTATGCATTACGTCCAGTCGACTGGAATCCAGAGCCCCTGCTATTGTTAACAACTTGCTGCTTTGTTGTGGCTAAATGACGCATGTGAGATACACATCCAAATAAATGTTCATGGAGAATTTCAACAAGAAAAGTGGTTGCATTTGAAAATCAGAGGATCCTGGCATAAATTTCATGGTGTTAGTTACAAACACAACACCTGTTCATATAATCACCAATAAAGAAAGGCTGTACACTATTGTACAAAAGGCAAGTCCAGAACACTTATCACTGAAGGGAAAAAGAATGAAATCTGTAGGCTTTAACACTGTGGTACTACAAACCCACAATGCACTACGGAAGCCACAGTTTTCTGAAACATTTCCTACCTGTCAATGAAATTATATTACTGAAAATGAGTACAACAAAATTATATTTTGGCAATTATGTCACTGGGAACTACCTAAGCAGAGCAGCTATTGTGAGTTAAGAGTGTGACCAAAAATGGAATAATGCTGAATCAACCAAAAACCCTCCATCTGGGAAGATCAGTGCCAGAAACTCTGTTGCCAGAAAACACTGTGCAGTCAGCTATTTGTTCTAACTCATATATGGTGGCAAAACTAAGCTACAACTGTCTGGATCCCACTGCTGTCATGACATGTAATGTACCAATCCCTTGGGCACTGCTAATCACAGCAGTGAAACATTCTACTTTCAAATCCATCATATACCTTGCAGAGAAGACTGGGGTTTCACACACATCACAACTGTCCACCCCCCCCAAAAAAAGTCTAAAACTGGACCACATATAAAAAAAAACAGTAATGGGTTAGCATGTTAACAGATAGCAGTGATTTATGGTAGCTGTTCACAATGGTTTACTGGGGGAATATCGAAAAGAAATTATAATTTTTATACATTCTTGTTTTGCTGAGGCTGCTATCAGTCTGTATATGATGATGTCAGCAGCAACTGTCCCTCCCATCCAAGCAGCAACACCATATTCAGGTAGCTCTCACAAGACTACATCACATACAGCTGGCAAGACATTCTCAGTGAAAAGGCACAGACCAACACAATAAATAACCAGGAATAAACTACCAGTCACATACCATCAGTCTATGTACAGACATTTTTCTCTCATGGGAGTCATTAGTTTAACTTCTGGTAAATGCTTACATGTCAACAGTAAAAAAAATTAAAATAAATAAAACTTCACTAATTTGAAGATTACAGTCTTCTGGGATATGTTGTTTTGTTGACTGGTAATTTTCCCTCAAGAGAGAGGCAAAAATCTCATCTGAGACATTCATAACACTTCTAAACAAATAAACACCACTTAACTTTGAAACAATTAAGAGACTCATAAAACAAAAAACACAAGAAAAATTCTCCCAGGAAGCCACAGTGGCAAAACATTAAAACTACATGGGAAAACAACAAAAACAAAACCAGAAAACAAGCAGTCGCAAATTTCCAGCTCAACACAGGTCACGACTGTCTTGCAGCACACTTCCACCACATCAAAATCTTCAGCTATAACTACTGCACAATATGCAAACTGAAGAACACAATAAAGGACAAAGATCACCTCCTTGTGTGCCCAAAACTGGACCATACTTCTAAAGAATTACCAAAGCTGTATTGGGATGCCAGAAGATTAATGGAATAAATCCAAGATCTGCCATTAGACAACAACAAGAACAAGAACAACAACAACATTCGTAACAAATTACCAGTCAACAAGGTATAATATTACAGAACATCCACAAGTGTGAAAACACAGACATTGTTCATTACACATTATTTAAAACTTGTTCATACAAAAAATGTTTGTAACTTAATGTGCTGCTTATATGGAGTAGGATACAATGTGTAAAGAAAGTAACAGGAAAATTTAATACTGCCACATAAATAACAAAATCTAAATTTGCAGTACCTGACGTTCTTTTTCCAATAAATCTGCAGTGCAGAAAAGTGTTGTCCTTTCATGGGAATACTGAAGCCTTTCCAGCAGTTCCAACAGGGCAAAATTCTTTTTCAGTCCCCAAACACCAGAATTTCCTATTAACACAAAAGAATAAAATTAAATTGAAAGACAGTGTTTAAGAAAGGTGATGCAAGTAGTACACACTATTTCTGATGGGGAAGTTTCTTGAAAACCAGCTGCTCTGGAGACTCAGAATGGCACCAAAGAATGAAATCAACAAGAATCTTAAGGAAATAAGTCACAAACAGCCAACACACACACACCAGATGTTCAACTGACAACATCTGTTATTACTCCAACATTTTTCAACACATTTTACATGATAATCCTCAGGGAGTGTTGCTTCAAAAACATATAGTCAAATATGAAGGTTTACATCAATACATGCCTGACAGCTAGCTGTTTTTCATGACACAAAAATATGTACACTCATATAACTCGACTGGTTGTATTTTTCTCCTCTTGCTCTTATATATAGAGATCTATACCATAATCTCATACCTAAAAGTAATCAACTTCTGTATGAATTAAAACTCAAGTTACATCTTTGTGATGTGCTATATTTGACTCCATTGCAGGTATTGATCCCTTTTTGTATCAAACTATTCTGCAGTTGCTAGAATAAACATTGTAACATCACCTTACTGCACAGAACCTGAATAATATTAAAGCCCAGACCAGATTTAACCTCCTCAAATATGGACTATTTCCATCATCCCCATCAAAATACTGTGATTTATAACTGACGTTGAGAATGTGCTCATAAAACCGTGTAGGCCTACCCTAGTTCAGCGCTTACGCGGCTTACACAGCGTCATATACGGAAAATCGTGTACATTACTTCATTGCTAACAGAGACGTACCAACTGGTGTGGGTTGTCTGTCGAAGGGACACTGCACAGTATTATCTCTCAACGGAAGACGAAGCAAACAGGCATGACACACTGTATGGCCGCAGTACAAAAGGCGAGGAACTTTATCGCCTTGAAGCCCAAAAACATCTTCACATACACGGCATTCCAATACCTGCGATAGTAAACAATGCTTTGTATACAGGTATCATCCCTCACGTACAAAATCGAGTTACTCAGTAAGCTGAATTTTACATCTGGTAACTCTTTTTGTTGACCTTGCTGTTGAAATATGTGTCGTACTCCCTGAAGATGGCCCTTTGACGACTGAAACATGTCTGAGTTACACAGTGTTAAATAAAATGGTGTTAATAACTGAGCGGATGCCATTTTTTTTTACGTGAAACAGTTATATTAGTGCATGGACATGAACAAGATGAAAATGTATCACTGTCATTTGTATTGCTAAAACAGTCGTTCTTCCTTTCTACTCACATTAGCTTTACTGTTTGCCTTAACTGGTCGATTAAACGTATATGAATTAAAATGATCTATTTCACCGGCCATATTTGTTTTTAATTATTTATCAACTGCCAAACCCTGTCAGACATGTTGGCTGCATTCAATTACTAGCACGAAAATTTCATACAGCAGGAACGCCACAAACGAAAATCGACAGAGGGAAAGTTAACTTTGTGAACTACTTATGGCAGATTGCGATTCAAAGATTTGTTTCCATGCCACCTGTCTCGTGGTTCCTGTTGCGGCCGAAAGGACAAGTCTGTATAATATACTTGGTCGGATTTGATGGTGTTTGGCATGTAACCATAAGGGTTTGTGGATGGAGGAACCGAACAGCAGCAGGGGAAGTTACAATTCGTGGATGCTATTCGCTATTCTGAGGGTAATCTGTGGTGATAGTCATGGATAAGAGTGGTAGCCGACTGGATGGCCACTCCAGTGAAACTTAACCCTTATCCTACTAACGTGGAGAATATGGTGAGCTGCTAATAATGCTAACAAATGGCAGATGGGATTTAACTCAGCACTTAAAGGGATAAATGGACGCCTGGAAACAAGAATAGTTGCGCCCCAAGCGGCCACGACGGCGTTCCTTGTAGCCGGCTTGGCTCAATGGGTGCGTTTTGTAAGAAATAGATGGCAGGAGAAGTCTCTTCTATGTGCAAAATGAATCCGTTACGAGTCACGTGAGCATTGAGCGCCGCGCAATATGAGTGGGGTTGAAAGAAGTGCGCAGAGCTGTATCTTTGTGTTGTAAACAGAACAGAGGAAATTTTGTAAAAGAAGTTTCCGTTACAGTTTTAGTAGAAGGTAAGAGGTTGTTATCATTATTGAAAGTGTGTGAAAGTTATATTGAATAATGTTGCTTTGGTTATTGATTAGTGTGATGATGACTAGTGTATATGGCATAGGATGTGTGTGAAAATAACTTAGTCATAACTGTTGCAAGTTATTGATTATTCCATCGACCAAGTGCACGATTACTATTTTATTTCATTACATTGCCATTAGAATGCAGTGGGTGTGCTATGCGAGAGGGTGCTACAACTGCAACACAAATTGTGACCTGAAATCCTTCAGGTTTCCGAGTAATCCTCAACGGTAAGTATAATGTAGTAATTATTGATATTCATTGTATTATATATATTAATTGTACTTTACTCTTCATAAACCATTATCTTGTGAGCTGAATATACATCAGTAACTTGTATGAACCATATATGTTGTGCACATTATACAGTAATATGTACATTGTGTGTTTGTAGGATACATCATAACTTGGGGACAAATTTGTTCATATTCAGTGTTTTAACAAATGTCTAATGTTTGAATCAGAATAAATCAGTATTTGAACAATGTTTTGTAACAAACACAGCACACATTGAATAGTTTGTGTGGCAAGTTCACCTGGCAGTTAAAATGTAACATAAAACACTCATCATGGGAATAACAGTTTCATTTTTATATTTTCTGGTTCCATTTTTACACAGGGCTCAGCTGTGGGTGGACAGACTTGGCATGCCCTGCAATGAAGAGCCTGCCAGCCTGCACTTCTCAGAGACTGATTTCACAGTGGGTGACAAAACAACGCTGGAGAGATCAGCAGTTCCAAATCCTTTTACAGTGGCCTCACATTCCATTTCAGCCCAACATCATGGAGGACCCATCTCGAATTTCTCATCTTTGAAGAATGCCTTCATGTCCTGGTCCCTACAAAAACGCATTCCAAGAAATCCAAAACCTTAGTGACCGAAGATACCATCCAAATCCACTCAGACACCTCCTTACCTTCATTTATATCCCCTGACATGTCTGTTCAAGAGTGGGTTGGCATCCATCATGAAGATGGCACCTTTCAGCCCAGCAGATCAAGAACATGTGAACACAGCTCAAGTGGTGGAACTGGTTTTGGAAAAACATAAAGACACAATTCTTGATTTGTCCATTGCATTGGAGTGATTTGTGAAAACTGTACCCAAAATTGTCCATGTACAACTGGGATACAGCAGTGTGTGTGCATGGTGGGTACCAAGATATGTGATGGACGTTCATGAAAATGGATGTTTGGAGGTGCTCCTTCACTTCTTCAGTCATTTAAAGGAGGAGCAAAAGGATTCCCTGAATCTATGGTGATATTGTGACACATGGTTTCGCCATTTTGTTTGAAACGGGTTTTAATGCAGTGGACACATCCATCTTCATTGACAGCCACAAAATGTGAAGTGTGCCAGTATGCTTGAAGGGTGTGTCATCTGTAATCTGTGCTGTAGGAGTCATCATATGAACATATGCTGTTACATGCCATGCTGACTGCATTAGGCTATTAGCAGGTAGAGACATGAACGAGTGTCATAAGGTATGATCCTTGAGCACATTAATCCACATACAGTGTACAACAAACACAAGGATTTGATGCAGTCTGGAAACTCAAGGAAAATCCAACATTTGGTGCTGACCTTGCCCATTGGACTATTATTTTTGGACCAGTGACACAACACTTGCAAAGTCACCAATTCTACAACAAGAATAATTCAGGAGCAAATTTCTGCCATGAGAACTGTAAAAACCTTGCCAAGATGAGATAAGCACATCAGGGTGCTGTGGGATTATGTCCAAGAATAATGACACTTATGTGAAATAATTGTGCTTCATTTTATGTTGTTGCGACTGTCATTCAGATTATGAATATGACATAGGGAACCTCACTTCTTGAACAGTCTTCTTTATCTTTTCATTGTCATATATGTTATTTTATTTCACGATCAGAAGTTACGTTTCCTTGTGGTATAATTGTAGTATAAGTTTGATATTCAGCATATGTGGTCCTGATTGTAAAATATGTATTTATATTGAAAATGGTTTGTTTCCTCAGTTTTTTTTGAGACATAATATATAACAGTGTACAAAGTGGTGGAAAAAGTGTGTGATATTAAATACTGTGTGACAATATATACTGCTCTCGTATAATTCAGTTTTCCCAATGTGACATTTCCATCATTGTTTCAGTTCTGAATAAATTTTGGTGCGGGATTTTAGGTGCTGATAGTGATAAGGATTCGTAATGTGGTCTGAATTAGGACACCGTATAGTCTGGTACGTATATGGTTATGAATGTTTTGGAGGAGCATTGTGATCCTGTCTACACAGGCCATCAGATGATTGCAACAGTAGGTCCAGGCCAAATCGTCTGTGTTGACCATTTGGATTACACGGTCCCATAACTGTGAAGACCGCAATTTCGAAACTTCATATTATACATTTTTCATGCATTGTGGCATTTTGTTACAAAAAACTTCTGTACACGTCAGGCAATACATAGCCCTGCTATTTTACATTATACTTTGGTATGAGCAGAAATGTGTCACAGGAAATATAATGAAGAATAGTAAGGTATATTGCCTAAAAAACATATGTAGTTATTTTGTAATAATTTTGAAGGCTTATATTTTTTAATACCACTATGAATAGAGAGGGGGTGGGGTTATGGTATGGCAGAAGGCTTCTTTACCGATGTCAAGGTATATAGTTCTAAAATCTACCACCAGGAGCATGCCACAGAGCCAAGCCAGCTACAAGTAATGCCGTCTTGGCTGCTTGGGCGCTGTAATTTTAAGTTTCCATGGAGTTGCCAATCTGCATAAGTTGTAATCTGTGTGGCTGGCAGTGTATATGAACTGTGGTGGTAGAGGTAAAGTGACACTGGCACGTTTGGTGGAGTGGTGATTAAGCTGACAGCTTCGGGTTGTTGGGGGAGGAGGGGTTTAAGGGGCAATTTTTAATAATTTTTTTCATAAATTTTCCCTGAAATATGCTGCGTTTTGCATACAAACTGTCAGCACTTATTGTAGCATTCAAATTAATCTTGTTTTACTCATAATCTTGCTCAGAACGGGCACATACCCACATTACTTCCTTCAGGTGCTTCTCTGCGCATGCTCAAACCAAAAGATCAGTGAATACTTGAACACAATACTGAAAATATGTGCAGGTCCATTTTTAGTTGAGATTTAGATGGATGGAACTGTCTGAGGCTCATGTCCAGTGACCAACTTGGCAGTGGTGTACCAAGGGGGGGTTTAGGATGTTTAAACCTCCCCCCCCCCATGAAATTCCGAAGGCCCTCCACAATCATGCCAAACACAACCCGATTGTGAAAAGTGTTAAAAACTGCTGAATTTAGGACGCCAACACACCAAGATGTTCAGAAAAAAGGCAGTAAAATTCTATAACCACCTAGGTTCGCAATTGTTTTACATTAGTAATGACAAATAAATTGGTTGTCATCATAAATAGTCTTAAAGTACCAAAAATTAAGAAAATTTTACTATATGAAATGAAATTTCTTGTACCAAATTACAG
>Ga0131853_10001901_pt1 | contig 37273 bp, 17 predicted proteins | sample TergutLab28metaG_FD_92764 | JGI IMG/M metagenome (GOLD analysis project Ga0131853, IMG submission 92764) | Labiotermes labralis P1 segment gut microbial communities from Petit-Saut dam, French Guiana - Lab288 P1 (version 2) (version 2) | ecosystem: Host-associated > Arthropoda: Insects >... | reverse complement strand
TTGTGTTTTTTGTGTTGTATGATGTGTTGTTTTGTGTTGTGTTGTTGTGTTGATTGTAACTTGTGCTCATTAGGCTTAATTGTTACGAATCCAGGTCCGGAAATTGGCGCAGACGCCCCCTGTCTGCAGACTCCTTAGTTTATGTAGCGAACGTCCTTGGTCACTACACCATCTGCTCCGCGTGGCGGCAGGCTGCGCCACGCTCACCGCTGTTTAAATATGCAGGATGTCGGAGTCAAAGCCTCGTCATTGTAACCACGGATATTGACCAGATAAACTAAGGGCCCTGTAGGTCTCCTGAGTTGCTTGTTCAGAACTTGTTCCCAGTGTCTAAGGCCACTCCCAACAAGGCGTGTAAATCCGGGCGATGATGCCGTTTTTGCTAGCCCACGTTCAGCTAACAGTACTTTTTGTAATGTGTGTTCGACATTCTACGAGCTCTTCGCCTGGTACTGTAGCGTATGTTTACTTCTGGAAAGACTAGCACCCCTTGTGTCTCTCGACATTTAGACCGAATATTATGATTGCGTAGTTCCTGCGACAGTTTTCATATCTAGACCTGTATCTCTAACATTCCTTTTTACGACATTCACTTTCACTTTCTGATGATGTCGTTGGGGCTTTCACAGAGCGATGTTTTTCTGGTTTTCTATCATCGTGTGTGCTGTGATAAACATCCATGCATACGCCTACATATAAAAGTTAAAGCAGTCCCGTTACAGGTCTGCAGTGGCCCAGAGGGTTCCAGGAAGTTAAGGATCCGAGATTTCATGACAACGGCACAGAATGTTGGTAAGGTTGTCAGTCTTACGCACCGGCCGCCTTTACCCCCAGGAAATACCCCTGGTACTCATTTCTTTTAGAGGCTGAGTCGACCCCAGGGCCATAGTGCGATCGGAATTTGGTTTTATATCGATGAAAATTTCCAATGACACAAGCTGGGATCGAACCAGCGACCTTCCGATTTGTAGCACAGCACCATAACCACTGTGCTACCGCGGTCTCCGCTCGTGTATATAAAAGTATCAGTAACAGGGACTCACTTAGTCTTGTCTGTTTCCAAGTGTGAGACATTAGAAGAATTGGTGATTTCACAAACACTGCCTCACCGCATACAACAACCGCTTTATTAAACACCAACTTGCCGTTTGAAGTTCTGTGATAGCTACATGTACCACATAACGTAAAGCGCCCTATACACTCTCAGTTAAACTGAGCGATGTTATTGTGTGACGTCATACCTGATGGAAAAACTGAGTAAACTGCGCAGTTCACTCTGGAATTCCCACAGTTTCCTCAGTTTACCTGCCAACACCACGAACGCATCATCTCAAGGTACATCCGTTTCTAGCAAATCATTCAGCAGATGAGAATCGCATGTTATTTTCCTTTTCAAATATCACTTCTTACTCCACATTTTACGATTTTTCTTCGTTTCGGATAACATTACGGCCGAAGTGGCTAGCAAACAGCAAACAACAGCCTTGTTTTTATCCACCATAGTCACGCGTACAAGAAGACACGCAGAACTGATAAAAAAAACTGACAAAGCTGATGGGAAACCTCTGCTTTGCCAGAGAACATTCAGTTCACTTTTTCATGCATTTTTTCACACAGTTAAACTGCACAGTTTAACTCAGAGTGTGTGGGGCCCATAATAGCAAGAAGCGCTCTGGGATTCCCACCGATGCATTCACTTTTCTCATACGAATCTCAAGATGAATTCATAGCATTTTTCTAAACAGGGTTAATAAGTTTGTGTTCCCAGTGGAGTGGGAATTTGTTCTCTGTAAGTTACGAACTGAAGTGTTTTCAGTGATTCGTACCAACATTAGTCATCAGAGACTTAAATATGCCCTTGTTCTTTAGCTACGTGTTTGCTTATCCTTGAAAAACAAAATTGGCATAAAATTTTCTGTGTAGTTGACAACAGCAGCAAGAACAACAATAATAGTTATTAAGATAATTTTTAGGCAAGGCATCCCCGTTGTGTTTTAAACACACCAGTAAACAAAACATATATAAATCTAGTCTGTAACACAACTTTATTTATGAGTAATCAGCAACGGTGTGTTTCGGCAATAAACACCATCTTAAGGCTGAATACCAAATTATAGTTACTCAGTTAATACACCAACCAATGCACCCACACAAAATTTACACATTAAAACACTGAAACCGCTCCGACATGTTTCGGTCCTAAGACCGTCATCAAGGAGCTATATTTTCCTTGCTAAAGTCACATTAAAAATAGTCACTGATTAACTTCGTTGTATTAATAGGGCAAAAGATGCCAACAGTAATACTTATGTCCAGAAGTTGAAATCGATGTAACAGGAGGGTGAAGTTTGCTACGAAGTAGTATATTTGTTAAAAATGTGTAAGTAATAGAGATTCTATCCACTCATTCACTGGTGTAGTAATTTGTCTGCGTCAGTTATTATCTTGTGCACTCGAGTTCCAACGTAACATCTCTTGAGCTCCACGTAATATGTGTATGTTGTTTATCCATTGTTTTATGTCCCGGATATATACAATTTGAGCGTTGAAGATTCTACCGCAGGACCGTAAGAACTAACTGCCTGAAAATATTGCTCTTCCATTACTGGTCACGTGTTTGGTGCAATTATGTAATAGGTCTGTAGCAGCCCGTTTCCCTTTCCCCGCCTCTGCTTGCTCTTGTCGTGTTGCTGGCTGCTTTATATATTTTTATCTGGGAGGCTGCGGGCCATGGCCCCTCATTCTTGAGGTTTCTAGATCACACACAACGACGCATTACAGTCGATAGGACTCCTCTGGACGAGTGATCAGCTCGTCGCAGCGACCTCTACCTGTATGTGTGTGTGTGTGTGTGTATGTATATATATATATACATATACATATACACACACATGTGTATGTATAATGTATATATTGTAACATATTACATATATTAATTAATATATATTACTATATAATATATATGTATATTACATATACATATATGTATTACATTATATATAATGTATAAATATATAATGTACTTATGTGTATATATATATATATATGTGTATACGTACATTGATCCACTTCAAATTATTTTGAAAGGCTTCCACTTTGAATTGTTGCATTGTTGTTCTTGTTCTTGTGGTGGTGGTAGTGGTGATGGTGCAAAACCTGAAGGTTAGCCAAGACTTCGGCTACCTAATCGTCGTTATGAGGATGACATTAAAATGGCTGTAACGAAGTAAGGGTACCAGAGTTTTTGCTGACTGATGCTGGTGAAGTGTTGGGCCTTTGTGAATGTATCAGCGAAGTACCGCGATGGATAAAGCGCAGAGTTTTTCTAAATAACTAAGCCATAGCTAATCAGGCTCTCACGTGGCACTCTGCTTCATACAGCTGGCTAAGTGCACTATAGGAAATGCCGCACAGACGCCTGGAAAACACGTGTGAGTGATGGTTACATCACATCACAGAGACGTAGTGAAGTACAAAAGTACGGCGTGTTACGGTCCGTCGCTTTTTTTGGATTGCTGTGCCTTGTCATGATTATAATGGGGTACGAGGCATGACATAAAAAGGACGAAAGGTCAAGTTACTACGTGACGTCACGTTTATAGGTCCCTAATTTAAGCAAATAGGGATATGTACGCGTAGCGTTATAATATTGGCGCACTACTGCTTTTGTTTTGTTGTAATATTCCCCACATAAATGCTGCTTCTTTTCAATGTGTCATAGACCGTAAGATTTCGGAAAAAAAACCTATTAGACGAAATGTTTTTCGTTTTGTCTTATAACTTTTCCTCTAAACATTTTTATGCAATAAAAATGCATAGAATTACAAGCGAGTTAAAGAGGAGATGCACAAAGAAGTCATATAAAGCGACGTTGAAACAGATTAGCGAGCAGCACACCTAGATAAATGTGAAACAATCCCTCAGCAGAATCGATCTTACGATTCGACGCATGTGCAATTTAACAACGCTCTATGTTTTCCCAACACGAAGATAGTTATTACACTGTATCGACTAATTACATTAAAACAAGTTTACCCACGCTATTGTACTCATGTTTATTGGAGTTACAGTTACAGTTACATTCTCGGAATTTGTTTATGCATTCCCAATCGAGGTTACTTCATGAAGCGGTCCGTAATCGGTAAGGTTAAGAGGTGCATTTATGTCACATTGACGCCACGGTTAATGTGCTGCTTTGTGAAAGTGAACACACCCGTTACAGCTAAGTAAAGCTTTTGTTGGCGCCACTGCCGAACAAACAGAGTGAGAAAGAGAGAGTCATAAGGGCTTGATGAAGTTTATTGGCCTGCCCGGCATATGTGTTGGCTACCCTGTAAACCGCTCTGCCCTGTAGGAGGGATTTGAGAGGAAAATTAACCGCTCGTAGGCGAGGATGGAAGTGTAAGGTTGGGAGCAGAAGAAACGTTTACACGAAGCAAACAAGACACCTCCAAATTCAGTTGCAGAACACAAGAAGGTGTGCTTCCACTGTAGAGTAAGGAGGCGTTTGATCTTGATTGCACCGTCCTGATGTGTTGAAAGTACTGTCTTCACCCTTGAGTATGGAAATTACATCAGCACAAGTGAGGAACTGCTGTGTCGATCTTCTAAGTGCCCAAACCTCTCAAGAGCAGGGAATGTACGGTCGCTTGCAGTAGACATTATTAACCGTTTCAAGAGTGACTTCCATTCAAATTAATATATTAAAAAACGCAGTCCCTAACTCACAAAAATACAAATTCTATCTCTGCTAAGAATTGTCTCGGTTAGAGTTCTTCGTAGTAATTAACCAACTTAATGTACAGATCGTTTTATAATAAGTTTATTACATGCCTCTACATGTTTCGAGCACTATGTGCTCATCATCAGGAGGTCAAAATTGTATTATACAGCCTCTGGTATCATCACACCAGTAGGTGGCCGTCCCGTGCACAGAGTCCTCTCTCAACCTCTGCACAGGATGGCTATCTACAGGTGTGATGATACCAGATGCTGTATAATACAATTTTGACCTCCTGATGATGAGCACATAGTGCTCGAAACATGTAGAGGCATGTAATAAACTTATTATAAAACAAGAATTTTTGCATTAAGTTGGTAAATTACTAAAATTATACTGAGATGCACGGTCAGCAAAACATTAAAAAAAATCGGTTAGAATTGTCGAGGTAAAGAGTCGATGTTGATTGTTTGAGGCATATGAAACAAATGAATGCAATGTAGGTCAAAGTGCAAAAAAATGCATAGATTTTAAATTCTGCAGCCATTAAAACGTTTAATCATTGCGGGGCTCTAAACGGTTCATTGAAACTAATAGATTCAGCAATGTCAGATTAGCAGGAATTTGTATATGAATGTAAACCTCACGATAGGTGATTTGTCTGAACTTTGGGGTCGCCAATTTCACAACGAAGAGCAAGTGGTAGTGGCTTTTCGTGAGTGGATGCAGATGCCTGAGCCGGAATTTCTATCGCGACGGAATATTTACAATTATGTCAAGATACGACAGTTGCACCAAAACATTCGGGGACTATGTTGAAAAGTAAAAGTATCTCTGTGTAGTAAATGCGCTACATTTCACGTTGCAGTGACGTTTGGTTTACTTTTTATGATCTGTGTAACCCTGCTTATTGTACATGCCTTTAGTAGTTTTATTCGCTGTCTGAACATGTTTGTTTGCTGCGGAACGTGTAGCGGGTGTATGGAAATGTAAAGGTTTATTTGTGCTGACTGAATGTGTTTTATATATATTTTGAAATGACGTTAGCATTTCAGTTTCTCAATTCTTTGTTGTGATTATCTACATGCGCTTTGCCAAAACACAACTGCGTGGAATACAATCATGTATTGTATGTAGGAATAGCAGACAGCGTGGGATAGGGTATTTACTTTTCTGTATTTCTTACCACTGAAGAAAAGAGGTGTTCTGGCACAGCCTGACGTTTGGCAGTGGCTATGTTTGTGAGGTTCGAATGTCCTAGGGCTGTGGCAGTGGAGATTGTTTTCTGGGGTGTGGCGTCTTGCAGTTCGCTAAAGACGTATTACTGAAAAAACATGAGAAAATTGTACTTCAGTTTAAAATTTGGCAGTATTTCGGGATACTTAGATAACAGTAGCGTGCAACACGCAGAGTATTTCTGCTCCTGGTCACATCTTTCAATAAATATGGCCGTTGGCGTAGGAAAGACATACGTAATACATATTTTATTTTATAGAAATTTCTTGTACTCGGTATTAGTTGTACAGCACTTATATAATATCCTTAGGCCTTATGCAGTTGAATTTACCTTTCTACATTGTATGTACATTTTTAAAGTAATAAGGTGGGGATTACCTGCCTTACGAAATTTAATTTCTGTTTATATTCTTGTTCTTCTTTAATTGGCCTGATGATGACCTATATATGAGGCCGAAACTAGTTGCCAGACAATAAATCGATCGCAAAGAGTGTGTTTTATGTGACTGGAAATATCGATACACATTATACTGAAAAACAAGTTCACTTTCCCGAAAGTAAGGGAAAATTAATTAATTAAACTGTAATGAAGAATATAGGATTTTTTGGACACTCTGTATGTTGGCTTGTGAAAGTCTGAACTACAAAGTCACATAAGCTAGCACTGAACTGATGGAGTGAAGCTTGTATCGAGATGTAACGCATAGCTGCTCTTATAAAGTATGCATGACAAATATGTGTTTGGCAACCCCAGCAAGCGAGCAGCCTTAAACCGCACGGCCACTGGTATCGGCTTTGATGTTATAGGTTCTGACATTTATGTTCGAGGCATGCCCTTCATGCACAACCTAGGAGTGCTCATATTTGTTAATTGAGTAATACTGTACGTAATCTTTGAGAGGAAACCCCATTGTCTTCATGGCTACACCGTGCAACAATGTTATCAAATGCTTTATTGTCTAACTAATGCACTCAAATATATAAAACCGTTAAATTGTTAAAAAAACCAATTAAACGTATGAAAGTCGCTCCGACATGTTTCGGTTCACGTAGGAGCCATCATCATCGGTGCAGACGTTGTCTGCACCGACATGCACTGTTGAGCAAGACTTGTAATTTTATCTAAGCACTGGCTGTAGCTCCCTGATTATGGTTCCTGCGTGAACCTAAACATGTCGGAGCGACTTTTATAAGTTTAATTGGTTTTTTTAACAATTTAACGGTTTTATATATTTGAGTGCATTAGTTGGACAATAAAGCATTTGACACCCCATTGTGTTGTACAGTTTAATATAAAAATTAAAAAGGAACAGTGCTCACAATATAATTGTGATTTTGATCTCGAACTATAGAGAAGACAGTTCCGCTAACTCGACACCACCCAATTTGCGCATAAAATGAAGATGCATAACAAGAACAAGAGGAAGAAACAAAGGGTGTAGTGACAGGCACTACATTCGTTATTACGGGAGGAATGAGAACATTTGCTCTTCTGAATATTCCCAGGTGTGACCCCTCACCCTTGCCATAATGCTAGATTGAAGGAAAGGTGTACTTTAATGTAATTTCTACCTTCTCTGCTTCGTAACGCGGACATGATACAGAACATCCGAAGTCGTTATAAAATTTACTCTTTATTCCTCAATATGTTTAAGATAGCTACAGCTGCAAATGCGATGTTAGGTGTTGGGTGCGATTCGAGTCCTCATTCCCAGTATCTTAGTTGCAGCTAACACCAACAAATATTAATTTTCTCATTTCAGTGTTATTCCTTCTCTAAAGATGCTGCCAATTTTGCAGTGCAGATAAGGAAAGAAATAATGGATACTGGTGCTATGTCTGTTGGTGCCTATGACTGACAGACTGGGGCCCGGGTTAGCGTAGTCGGTATAGTGACAGTCACTGGGCTAGGCGGGTCTGGGGGTTCGAACCCCGGTAAGAACATGAAAATTTTTCTTCTCCAAACCCTTGCAGACCGGCCCTGGGGCTCACCCAGTCCCTTTCGTGCTTTAATGACATGTTGGAGGGATGTGATCTTTACCATCCATTTCACAGAAAACGTTGTACATTTAAGAATATTGCTGCTGCGATGTGACGCGTTATACTGTGGTTAGACATTTACCGACGTTTCGGCCTAACGATACAGTCATTCTTCAGGATGCTGTTTGAGGTTGAATGAACGTAACAGTATAAAAGGGTGTAATTTACAACAGCGTTGCCATATTATAGGTTGAATAATATTGCATAAGCAGTTGTGAATTTACACCTTTATATATTATTAGCCTGTACAATGGGTACCGGGTCTTTCTCGGGGGTAAAGTGCGGCCGGGGCGTGCTGCTGACCACTTACCCCCTTCTAGTGCCGCGGTCATGGAAGAGTAGAGCTATACCTCTACCCACACTCTGAGCCACACCGGGCCTGTAACGGGATCATTTTACCTTTTATATATTCTTACACATCCCGATCAGATTTTTCTAAAATCCGAAACATGTAGCTGCTTATATAAAAAATGTAAGTTGTTTTAGCCCGTTGTGTGTATCGTTGGTGACCTAAGTAACCTAAATGAGACAGAGAGCCAGCACTTTCTTGAAATGACCAAGAGATAAACCCACGATACACGTCCATGAAGTAGCCGGTGTCCCGGCCGAATTTCGAGACAGGCACTTTCTGAACACAAGTCAATGGCTTTGAACCGTGAGCCATTTTACTCTTAATACAGGTAAAATTACGACTTTAGTTTATTTTAGTTACAATGAAATAGATTAAAATCTCCAGCAACGTGGTAGTGAATTTAGTTTCGGAATTATGTAAGGTTTTTACTACGTGGTAGTGACACCTGTTCCGGGATTGTTCAGGAAGAAAGAAAAGAGGTAGCCGAAGCAGTTCCCGTGGGCGTCGTGAGGACAACGCACTGAAACTCCACTCGATTTAACCTGCCTAGGTCATCGCCTATGGATACTGTTTTAATGGCCACTAACCCCTCACCCACAGCCTCCCCTGAATGGGTTTCATCTGAATAACTTCCATCTGCCACAGAACCACTTTGTGGACGCTGTGTGCCGTACGATTTATTTGAAATAGTGTCGGGAAGGGTACGAAGATCTCTTAGCTCACGACAAAGGCTCGTATTGTGAGAGACATTCCCCACATACCTTTCTGTAAGTTCTTATGGTTTATGTTGTAAAACAGGAACTTGTGATCCAATACCGAGGACGCTGTCCTGGCTTCAAGCTGCAGAATGTGCTGTTGGCCATACACTTTGACATGAAAATGTGCGCTTACTTTTTTGGGCCTCCAAAAATATTGTTCATAAAAAGGCAGTAGTTTGTATATCACGTTGAAACCTGCCACTTCACATTGATCCGTAATTTGATGCGGCGATGTTTGTTTTGTTAATAAAAACCATTTTTTTGAAAGGTGTATTTTTTTAGCGTTTGGAACACACAGCTGTGTTGTTAGTAATAATGCGTGCCGTCTAATAAAACAGCACCACAATCGAGCCTTTAGAAAGAACAGTTTTTGTCTTTGAAACAGAATTTGTAACTGGTTTTAAATCTAATGCAAATAGCTACGCAAGTCAGTAGTTGCCCTATGGTCATTGTCAGTTCTGATATGTGTGAATTGAATTTGCAGAGTGCAACCAACAAGATGCGACGTTTCTCAATTTATTTATTTCTGTAGGACGCTCTGCATGTTTCAGACGTCTTAATCTTAGCAATTAACCAACTTAATGCACAAATTCTTGTTTTGTAATAAGTTTGTTATATGCCTACATGTTTCGAGCACAATATGCGCATCATCAGGAGGTCTAAATTGTATTATACGGCATCTGGTATCATCACACTTGTAGGTGGCCTTCAGATGCACAGGTTGAGAGAGGACCTGTGCACGGGACGGCCACCTACATGTTTGACGATACCATATGCTGTATGATACAATTTAGATCTCCTGATGATGAGCACATAGTGCTCGAAACATGTAGATGCATGTAATAAACTTATTATAAAACATGAATGTTAAATGTGATTTGAACTTGTTATTTTCTCTGCGTTAGTGCCACTGCCCCTTCGCAGTTAGGTTCTACCTGACGTCTTTAGACAACAGAACAAAATTACTTGTGCGAATGTTTTGGAAAGAGACAGCGTAATTGAGGTGATTAAGGTATGTTGAAATGAACAGTGACGTAGTCTCGGTTATGGATCTTTAGAGTCAGTACAGATTACAGATGTACACTTGTATGACTGGCTGATAGCACCCTGGAGATCAGAATTAAAGCCTATTTTTTTCGATTTTCTAACACTTTACCGGAATTAAATTACTAACAGCAATGCAAAATCCACCGGTCTCTCCCACTACTTCGTTTCGTCTGCTGTGGTTGGTGCTGTAAGACCATACATACTCAGTATAGTGAATAGGACTGAGTTGACATCATTTCGTAAAATGCATAAAACGATTATGTGGTCTTATCACCAAACGATACGTGACGTCACACCCTAGAAACCGGGTTTAATAATTGCAGAACAATCAGAAATTGGTGTATATGCTGTCCGTTCAATTTTAAACCAGTCTATTCACATTAACCAGCATTGTCGGTACGAACATTAGGGACCGTTGCTGAGATTATGATTGGGAGCCAATTAATATGTCGTCAGTGGGTACTGGGAGGCTGTTAGGCTAAAGGTAACAATTTATTTCGAGTGAATGTCAAGGTTAGAAATGAGTGGATCTATGTCTCCACTGTCCCATATGCGTCTATGGAGTGAACGGTGACGAATTGAGATGTATCAACTAATGACACGAACAGAGTTCTTGAGAAAATAGTCATTAAATTCACCATGGTTTTGGAATCCGGGGGGTCTATACCATGTCCACAGGACCCTGTCAGTGGAGTGTATGGTGAAACAGTTGAATGCCCTATGCTCCCTCTTGCCCTTTTTTATGATCCCTTCTAATACTATCCTTCTTTCTACTCTTACCTCTTGCAAGTGTTCTATTTCTTTTCGTGTTATTGATGAAAGTGGTGCTGCAAGGCTGCAAAGGCTTTTAAAAATGGCTTCCAGAAATTTTTCGAGCACCTTTACAGGAGCCCGCAGAAGTGTGTGGTTGCACAAGGGGGCTGTTTTGAAGGAAATGTAGCTTGAATGATGTACTGTTTGTATTTCCAGAAACAAAGCGATTCTAGGAATATTATGAAGCTACCACGTAGTTATATGCAGAGGGAGTAATATTCCAGCCGCCTGTAACATGACACCGTGTAGACTGACGAATAGGTGTTACGGATTGGAGAGAAATTCCTGCAGGCCTGTCGAAGGATAATTGACTCGTGCTACCCTGAAGCTTGATGCAGTAAGGTTCTTCGAAACATTGGTATTTGCACGTAAATCTACACAGTCACACTCAAAAAGACTGGAATCTCAACATCGCTCTGAAATTTTCAGGTTTACTGTGTTATTACAGGTGCGCCAATAGAATGTGGCGAGTTTCAGATTGCTGCTTTATTTAATCGGGTTGACTATGAGGTACGCGAAGATCACGGAGAATCAATAGTGAAATCCCTTTGTGTGTGTGTGTGTGTGTGTGCGTGCGTGCGTGTTTTACGTTTTAAAAATTGCACCTTGTGTTTGTTTTCCCTGTTATGTACCCCTAACTGTTCCCTACAGACATTTCCTTAGGTATTCATAATTCTTATGTGCGTCATCCCCGTTGTGTGTTGTACAATCGTTTGATAATGTTAGTGCGTGGTACTTATGTCTAACACAACTGTTTTATTGGCTATTATAGGAGGTTACAACTACATGTTTCGGCCCTATCCTTGGGCCATCTTCAGGTTGTATCATGAGACTTAGAGTAAGCTACATTAGCATGCTAGCTATTGGTATTAGGATTTTTTGGAGAGCTCTCCTTATTGCTGTGGGTTAGTATATTTTAGGTAATTTCTCTAACGGGTGTAACTGCATAACATACACCACTTATTATACTTATATGTGCAGTTACTCTATATTTTGTATTGGCTTGGTTAATTGTCTTAGTCTGATTATGCACTTTTGTCAATTGTGTTCTTTCATCTTCTTTCGTGTTGGTGCATGCGTGCTGTATGTTGCGGTGATAGTGGATTTTTTCCCGTCCTTCACTATGTGTATGTTATGCAGTTACACCCGTTAGAGAAATTACCTAAAATATACTAACCCACAGCAATAAGGAGAGCTCTGCAAAAAATCCTAATACCAATAGCTAGCATGCTAATGTAGCTTACTCTAAGTCTCGTGATACAACCTGAAGATGGCCCAAGGATAGGGCCGAAACATGTAGTTGTAACCTCCTATAATAGGCAATAAAATAGTTGTGTTAGACATAAGTGCCACGCACTAACATTACCAAACGATTCCTTAGGTGCATCGGACCGTAAGGGCTTGAACCCAAATGCATATCAATCAATCAATCAATCAATCCCTACAGACGTTTGTCAATCATTCGTATTTTTATATCTGAACTCCCTAAATGTTGCGGGTTTGTCTACGTACACATCGGCTTTCAAGTGTCTCCAGAAAAAGTAATCAGGCTCAAAGAGGTCAGGAGGCGTGGTTGGCCAGGCGATGTGACCAACACGTGAAATAAAGCGTTCAGGAAACATGGCTGTCAAACAGTCCATTGATTCACGAGCTATGAGTGCTGTGACACAGATGGCTGGACCAGAGCTCGTCGTCAACGACGTGAGAATCCACTTCTGCAGTCTCCGGCGCTGTGCAATATCGGTGCTGAGGTTGCGGTCACTGTGCAGTTTCCTGTATTGCATGCCTGGGAGACCATTACGAGATGTAATTTTTAGAAAGTAAAACTCATATATTGGTCCCAGTGGCCGCGCGGTCTAAGGCGCAGTTCTGCGGCCGTTTACCTGCTGAGATTGTGGGTTCGAATCCCACTGGGGCATGAATGTCTGTCTGTTGTGATTGTTGTGTGTTGTCAGGTAGAGATCTCTGCGACGAGCTGAACACTCACCCAGAGGAGTCCTACCGATTGTGATGCGTCGTTATGTGTGATCTAGAAATCTTATGAGAGAGGAGGCCCTGGCCCACTAGGGGCTGTCGCGGCAAAAACAAACAAACAAACAACGCATATATTAATGGTATGTTATTGTTGATCTTCAGTGCTCTATTTTTCTTAAGTTCTACCCTATTTATCAGAACAGCGATTTGAAAATAGTCACATTTTGCTGCTTCGCGCTGTGTAAGTGAATGAGAAGTTTTATTAAAATCGATTACTTTCTTTTAGTTTCGGATCCGTTATACTTGACCAGTCGTGTTATTTCACAGAAAGAATTTTTGAGGTACGAAGGTGAGTCAAATGAAAACCTTAAATATTTACACTTGTAATAACGTACACTTTTAAGGTTTTCATTTGACTCTCCCTCGTACGTTCCCTGATTTTAACTTTCGATGGTGTGTAGACAGAAGACGCAAAATGAGTGTTGGGCCGTGATTATGTGGCTTGTAATCGTCTTCTCACCACGGGTAATCGGGTTCGATGCTAGTTCAGTTCGTGTGGAATTTATTGTGAACAGGGTGGCAGTGGAACTGGCTTTCCCGGAATTCTTAAGTTTTACCCTGCCATTATAATTCCGCCAATGCTGGCCTTTCGTGTATTCGTCAATCACTGACGCCCAATAATCTTAGCATTTGACAGCGTAGTTAAATAATACACTTAAAAATTAATGTTTACCGACAAGTGCAGGAAAGGGACATAGCAATATAATCTTCTTTTACAGGAAAGGAATTACAAGTTTGTGTTTAACCCTTAAAGGACGGTAAGTAACCTCTTTTTATTTTAAAGGCCCAGTTCGTATCTCGTAGAAGTCATTCTCTGTCTCGGTTACAAAACGAACCAGTCGATGCTTTATGTGTAAATAATCATTGTTTGTTCTGAAATCCATGAAGAACACAGGAACGCACTGTGTGATCAGAAACTAAAATTTATGATTGTCAAACCTGGTGGTATGTACAGTAATGGTTAAAAACTGATAACTCAATATTTAACGTCCGTTGTATCTGTACGATATTTCAGGCTTCCGTCGCGATGTAAATAAGGTTTGCGCCCTTCTGGGATTTTACTCAGCGTACAGTGGTAATTTCGTACCGACGTTTCGGGACGACCTATTGATCCCATCTTCAGGGGTTAAGAAATCCGACTCTCCTTCTTGAATTCCTTCGCGTTTGAAGATAGGGCAGATAGGTTGTCCCGAAACGTCGGTGCGGAATTACAACTGCACGCTGCGTAAGATCCCAGAAGAGCGCAGATCTGACGTTATGGCTATCGAAATTTATCACTTTAAAAGGTTGTTTTTATTGCATTTGATTGAAATTTAGGAACGTTAACGCCTACATATTTGTGCTTGTGTATTCAACGCCTCTGCTGTGTGTCACATTTTATACTAGCTGATAGTTGCGTGATTGTGCCTTATGGCACTGGGAAGTGAAATTGCTGGCACTTTATCACTGATTGTCCCACAGCTTCGATTTTATTCCAGTGGACGGTATGTTTGTATCAGTATCCTGTATCCTGTACGTCTGCCTGCATATTACGTATTCAAAGTATGGAATAAGCGATAACCGCATCCCACATGTAGGATTACTGTTCTGGTAGACTTTATCCATATCTTTCATTCTGAACAGAGCACACCGATTCAGAAATTTTGTCTGTTTCAATCCTGCATTGAAAAGGTCGGGAGGCACCTACTGAGTTTAGTCTGATAGAAGGGCTTTTATGAATCAGTGGACCATTGATTGTGACTGAGATTAGCTGTAGCGCTCTTTTGTGTACAAAATACTAGAAGATGTACATATCCCAAAAACGAAGGTAATTCCATCTGTAATGTACCATCAGAACCCTATAGAATTGGTTTACATTTCACAAATCTACAATTACCCTAAATTCCCCCTGTGTGTACCGTAATGAATCCCTTGTATGTACAGGTGTTTGTGCAGAGTATGTGCTAGGAAACCGCTGTAGCTCTTATAGATGTAATACTGCTGATAGACGGTTAGACTTAGATTTATAGAAGCAGCAAGTACGGGTGTATCAAGCTTGAGTGTTCAAGTGTCGTGTTGTTTAACGGATGGATTTGTATTTCCATGAAAATACACCTGTCAGTTAGTGGGAATGTGTGAATTAGAATCACCAAAGTACGAAGAGTTGTTTTTTTTGATGTCATCAGTGCGGAAATTGCGTTGTCCAGTTGAGAGAAAGAGCAAAAATAGAAAAACATTGCCGCGCCATCTGAGGGTAAACCATCCAGATGTCAATCACATGCTTTTGTTGTAGAACTGACTCTGTGGGTTGTTGATTAAAGGCTTAAATTAGTTTTTCTTGCAACATGCTCCCGTTATGCTGTCATTGTAAGACGGAAAGACCAATGACCTCTTGTAAATTGAATTGAATCAATAATATGCGGACCGTTACCGTTATATCAGTCGCTTTGTGTACTTAACATTTTGGTATTCCGGGTTGTGACACCTTGTTCTCCTGTAGCTGGACACCAGGCATTTCAGAATACAGTGCTGCCTCTTTCTGTGTGGTCGAAGTGAGCAGGGTCAGTACGCAGTGTGCTGTTCAGGCAGGTTACAAGGACGTTGGCCAGCCAGAAAGATGGGACGGGAATGCGAGAGACAGCAAGGTGATTGCTGTTTCCTAGTGCGCTAATTCAGCATCTGCTCAGGTCTGTAGTGCTGTATTCGAACAAATTTTATTTTTTTTTGTCAGTTGGACAGTGGATGTTCGGTAACTAAACCAACAAATCAAAATTGCACCGTCGAAACCATTGGGACATTTTAAATTCGAGTAATACTTGCTATCATTTAGCTTGGAATCTTTATTGTTCTCTTATTTTGTGTGTTTTTAACGACGGTCTTATATGTTAAGATTATATAACGTCTATGGTGGATGAATGACTAGAGTATTTGTGGAACGATAATGACAAGGTGAATCCGAAATACCGGAAGAAAAACCTGTTTCGTCGCCAGTATATCGACTACAAATCCCACCTGAACTTGCAGGGGATTGGACCCGGGCCTCCGCGACGAGAATGTTTTGTATGTATTACCTAAAAACGCAAGTACTGAAGTTCGAAGAGTTGTAAATTTTGTTGTTGTTTTATACGGGTGTGTCCGTCGCGTTAAGGAAGTGCGTGGACTGAAGGTGCTCGAAAACAGGGTGCTCACGAAGATATCGGGGTAAAAGAGAGACAAAGTAAAGGAGGTCGGAGAAAACTGCATATTGAGATTTATGATTTCTTTCGTCGTCGTACGTATATTATTAGGGTAACTAAGCCAAGGAACAGGAGCTGGGAGGTACATGGATTATGCTTGGGGAGAAGAGAAATTCATGCAGGTTTTATGCATGAGAATAGGATTCAAAATGACTATTTGGGAAAATTCCATATATGGGTGGATATTATTAAAATTGACGTTACATAGATAGGATAGGCGCTTGTAAATTTGATGGGGTTAAGCGGCACGTTGTTGTGAAAATGAGGCCGAATCGTCGGGTTCCTTACCATGCAGGATATTTCTTAAGTAGCTGAGCAACTTTTAGTGTCTTCAGAAGGGTGCTTCTCCGTATAATTAGTTACTTCTTCAGTTGAACAGCGAGAATGGGGAGCTATGACATGGCCTTGCGAACGCGGCAGTGAACCTTGGTGTTAGGCTTCACGCGTTGCATGTATGTTTTAGAGGTTACAGCACGCGAGAAAGAACAAGGAGTTTTAAGAAGAGGTGTAGATACTATTGAATTTAAGGTGCTAAATTTTCGCTGTACTTAATTAAATACAAGTTTACCAAGGCGAATGGTGACGTGGAAGTATAACTCCACACATTCCCAAGCTCGCTACTAGATGGGATGTGATATTCACGCCCAGATTTCCAACACCCATTAAGTGGGACAGACGGTGACAACTGAACCGGTCTGGACGCTATGTTGAAGAGAAAATTCTGCTGCCCTTGCCGGGTATCGAATCCAAGTTTGTCGATGATCTGACTTTTAGCATAGTCACTAAATGGGCCGAGCTTTTCTGTCTCCGGCCATGGCAACAGCGGATGTTTAATGTATATTGAATATTCAAATTTAGAGGGTTGTTTGACCGTGCTTCTTCCTCATGAAATAAAGTGAAATGCCATATTGATGCAACTAGGTAATTTTGTTGATGTATTCTTAGCTCGACATGTTTCGGGTACACATGCCCATCATCGGGAGCATTAGATGTTGAGGTGCAGCATATGGTTTTCTGCACCGAGTTTTTGGATGGGTCGTGTGTACGGTGCGGATGGTGCCGTGCACGGCACCATCCGCACCGTACACACGACCTACACAGCGGCTCTCAAAACCACCACCCATCCAAAAACTCGGTGCAGAAAACCATATGCTGCACCTCAACATCTAATGCTCCCGATGATGGCAATGTGTACCCGAAACATGTCGAGCTAAGAATACATCAACAAAATTACCTAGTTGCATCAAGTTGGCATTTCTCTTTGTTTCATTCAAATTTTATTTTGATGCGATAGCCTGAGTTGTTTTCAGTACAAGTACGTTAGTTATTAAATTACATTCTGTGTGTCTACTGTACTGTGGGTGTTATCACAGCTGAATATAAACACCAAGGAACACAACCTAGACCAATGTCTTGGTGTCACCTGACAGTTTGCTGGGGGTAGGGGCGAGCACTTCAGGAGTGAAGGCTTTCCGGAAAAACGTCCACATGTCAGTTTTGCGATGTCAGATGCCGTCGGTTTCATTGCCCGAAGATGGATCACTGCGATCGGTAATGCAGTTTAAAAAATATCCAACTTTTCTCGGTAACCAGAAAGGTGTTTCTGGAGAAAAATTATTGTTTTTGCCCCTGTTACATTTAACTGTCTTTTTTAAAGACTCCAACAGCTGGCGCTTATTACACTTTGCGTACAGTTGCCATTCTTTTCTGAGCGCCAGTCCTGCTTTTTGTCATTTCTGATGCAAGTGATCAGACGGACGTACAGCCATTCTGGAACCCTTTTTAGGCGCTTTCGCAAAATTGCGAAAATCAACTATTAACTTAGTCGTCTTTTGTCTTTATATTTGTCTTTCCCTCCGCGTGGAACAACTCGACTCCTCTGTACGTATTTTCCTGAAATTGTATATAGGAGACTTTCTCGAAAATGTGTCAAGAAAATTTAATTTTCACTAAAAATAGACAAAAATAACAGGTACTTTACATGAAGACGTGTGTACATTTCTGACAATATCTCGCTCATTTATTCTTATACTTAGAAATATTTCATGCAAAAGTAAAAAATCAAAACACATATTTTATGTTCAGCAACTATATGCCGATGATCGTCCTGTTTATAATAGGCAAAATATTGTAGAGCCAGACAGGCTACAGATGGCAAATAATACGACTTAGGAAAGACGCGCATTGCATGCTGGATAACTAAGGCTACAGACTCACACTCGCAATATGTAGTACTTACTGCTTTTTCACGGCAAAAGTGGTTACGCGAACGCACCTCAATGTTACGCTTATACACACATTGCTTGTCTTGTTATTAATTTACTGGAAAATGTTTTGCCTGAAGCAGCTTGGAATTGTTGGTGTTCTTCAAGTCCAAAGTTTTTTAATACATTTCCGTATCCATTGTTATTTACCGACGTTTCGAAGGTTTCACTGTCTTTGGACTTTCTTTAATAAGGATGCAGCAAACTCCACCGAAATTTTGGTAACTGTCAATCGACATGGTGTCATCCCAGAAGACTCTAAACTTTATAAGCAGTGGCGTCAAAACCCAAACACGTGATCCTCTTCTTGTTTATCGAGGTAATTTCAAGGGCTAACTGAGCTTTTAGCCACAAAGTGTAGCTCTGGAATTCCAGTGCTCATCGACGCAACGTTCTTTAGAATGAGTTTATGTACTTGCCTGTATTTGTGTGTGTGTGTGTGCGCGCGCTAAGAGCATCTGGTTCTGATTACACTGAACAGAACACCTCTCTATCTCTCTGCTGTTTCACCTCCCATCCCCTAACCCATATCTCATTCCCTGCCTGTCTGTTCGATCTCTGTCTTTCTCTTGCACCTTCCTTTTTCATTTTCTCAAGTTAACTCGGTCTGTCATAGAGCAAACGTTACAAATTGTTATACAAATTCAACAGGAACACGTCTGCATTGCTTTCTTCTATCCACGCCCAGTAACACTTTTCTGACCACCAGCTTTGTCGTCTTTATCGCAAAACGACTAGCAGACAGCGGTATGCTTTTGTCTGCATAAAACGTACTTATACTGATCCGATATCTGAAGACGAGTCGAGGCAGAAGGAAGTGGGGAAAAACGTGGCTTTTGGATTAAATCCGTGGGATCCAGTGAGATTTGCAGGAGTCAGCATCGTGAACAGGAACCGGGGGGAAAGTAACACATCCACTACCCGCGGAAAATTAGAGAAAATCCCTCACGAAGAGGAATTTTGTTCGGAATTCTATCTTTCACTCCGTATCGCCAGTATCGTTTGTGGGCGCGCTTTCAGATTTGCGGAAAACGACTATGAGCTTCATCATTTCCTTCCGTCCGTCTGTATGGAATGGCTCAGGTCCCACTGGACGGATTTACATTAAATTTTTTTTTTTAGTACTTTTCGAAAACCCGTCGGGAAAATTCAAACACTAGTAAGAGCTGAAAAGTCTAACAGCTACTTTACATGTAGACGCCTGTATATTTATGACAATATCTCGCTGAGTTCTTCTTAGAATTTGAATTTGTTGAGACAAAAGTTGCATAGAAAATCAAATCACACATTTTATGTTCCATAACCTTTTTTTCAAAAGTCGTGCCAATTATGAGATAATTAGGAAAACATGGTACAGCCAGACTGGGCACATTTGACTCTATAATACGGCGCAAGCGCTTTCCATACTGGGTAACTAACGCTACAAACACACACACACACACACTCAGAATGTGTATTACGTATTGTTTTCTCACGCCAACAATGTTTACGTGATACGCCTCAATGTTGTGTCTTTAATTTGCATGTCATATTTTTCTACACCTTTCCGAATTTGTTGTTCCTTCTTTCGCTTTTCCAGAGCGTACAAACAAAAAATTAGGGTTAGGAGCAGTCACTGTAAGTCTCTTTTGTTAAATTAATTCCCAGGGGCTGAAAAAGGTCATAATGTCATGCACTCTTCCTGTGTGTGTGTGTGGGGGGGGGGGTGATTTGTTTTGAAATTGTTGATTGATGTGTATGAAAATTGACCTGCACTTTTTACCCACCCTTAGTAATATTGACACAATTTTTGTACGAATTACACCGTGCGAGTCCCTGAAATGCAGTAAAGTGACAGGTCTTCAAAAAATAGAAAAAAGGTTCTTGACAGTCGAATTTGGCATGATGGCTGCGGGAATTGTGCCTCTTCTGTTCTTGTCACAGACGTGAATCAGGAAGTACGGTGCGTGCGGATGTCAGATGTGGGGACGCTCTGATGCGGGTCCCAATGTAACAAGGTTTCGGTCTGATATATATATATATATATGTGTGTGTGTGTGTGTGTGTGTGTGTCGACAACATACGTAAGAAAGACAGATTGGAGGTTATTACAGTGGTGACCGCGAGTATTGCTGTCTCCTCCTGGGGGTGTGACATGATGTAATTTTGATAGAAGAGTACGGTCGTTTTAGAGGAACCTAGTGCTTCTGCATCGAGTTATATTATGGATGCAATTTTTCTTTCTGTGACGTAGCAGCCCAAATTAGGCTTCTGTGAAGGAGTTATCAGCTTGTCGCAGAGGCCGCTGCCTGCATAAAACAGAACACAAGAGATGAACATCCATGACCTCAGCGAGATTCGAACCCGCAATTCCATCAATCGAACGTCCGCAGACCTACGCCTTAGACCGCACGGTCACCGGGATCGGCTACGAAGGCGGCCGGAACCACTGGAACAGCTGTACACTTCTACCAAACTAGACGGCGTTATCCCACAAGACAGCATTCTTTATGTATAAGAATGGTGCTGCTATATTTTGACTACCGTTAATTTTATTTAGTGTAAACAAAAACGAAAAACCGAGATAGAACCATTTCGTACCTGCAGTATAACAGACGTGTTCTGCCATGAATTGGTGACAGACAATTAACAACCGTGAGAATTTTAGTCGACAGGTAAGGTATGTCCGTGTTTGTCATCCGTAATGCCATTATAAACATATAAATTGGTGGGATAAGTTGTAAATAACCTCAATGCCATCAGTAATCAAGGTTTTATCATCGATAGAGCGTATTGTTTGTACACGGTAAGGCTGGGTCACAATTCAGTTGTGTCCGGCTAATGCTGCAGCCCGTGGCAGTTTTATTGACTTACAAACCAGCACTTTAGTAAGTAGGATACGATTCGACTATGCTGGAACATGTAATGTACGAGCAGCGAAAGAAGAATCGAGGTGACGCTGCTAAGATGCAGTTCAGGCCTATACAGGCTGCAGCCAATTATGTGACCCATGAAGACAAGAATAAGGCACAGGTTCTGTTGATACGATTCTAAATTAAATTATCGTTTTTGTCCGTGCCTTGACAGCCCCTAGTGGGCCAGGGCCTCCTCATTATCAAGGCTTCACGATCACTCGTACGGCAGGTACTCCGTACCTGCCGTACGATACACATGAATGAGTTCCAACTCAACAACGAGAGCGGATGGTAGTAGATCCGTTTAATCAATACCAGAAGCTGTAATTACAGTTGTACGAGCTCCTGATGATGGGTGTCAACAACCGAAACATGTAGAGCTGCCTACAGAAAAGTAATAAACTGAATAAGTCGTATCTTATTGGAAAACAGTTATTAAATATAGGGATGTGTTGGTGTGTAAAAACTTACATTTTTCTTATGTATGCACGCGCGTCCTAAACATTTGTATGATAGAAGTTTTACTTATGCTTAATATCTGCGTTCTCCATTGTCATACCTTTTACGTTGCTGTATACCGAATCCCAAATGTGTGTCGCTTTAACCATGGTAGCCATATGAGTATCTTAGAAATGTCGGCGCCAGATTCGGCTATTCAGATTGATACAAAGGAAGGAAGATAATTTTATCAAGCGTGTCTAAAGCAGCAAGTTTTTTTCGACGTTCTCCTGCCACTGAAATGGACAGAACTGTACATAAATCAGTTTAAGATTGGATTTTGTTGCGTCTATGGAAGCGATGGAAAATTGATGGCGCAAAACGTCATACAACGGCAGAGAAATATAGTGAAACACTTAGGAACTTTAAAAGCGGTAGACATATACAAATTGTCTCTTCCTTTCCACTCAGTATTTAGTCATTCTTTGTTTTCTTTAAAACCTCGTTCTATCTTCTTTATTTCCCATTGAGTGCTATTCTATAAAGAAACTTCTTCGCTATGCGGCTGCATTTCCTCTGCTTCTTCCTCTTCCTCCTCCCCCTCTTCTTTTGTCTTTCTCATCCATATTCCGTGCCTTAGTAACGAGGTGAATGTCCATTATCTTGATCAGCTGACGCTCCGCAGGGCGTCTCTTCCTATTGTACATATTTTATAGTATAAAAATCAAACTCCACTTCATGCACTTTCAATATTTCGTGTTCAACTGCGCGTGAATTGGGAGCTCCATAAAAATCTTTAAAACCTGAACATTCTTCCAATTCATTAGTTGTATCCTGGCGTCTGCAGTCTGTGGCATCCGAAATGTAGCATAGGCAATCTTTACTCTGCCGTAAGTCATACCATGTTATTATATTCGGCATTCAGGAAGTACGCGTTTTGGATCGTCAAATAGGAGACCGGCTGTCATGGTGTTCTACAGTCCCTTCAGCCGAATCACGAGATTGTCGGCACCCTACAGCAGATAACGGTAGCCCACTTTCCAGTTAAGCGTCTTGGAGCATCATCGTCATCCTTTTTCCCACATACCGTCACAGAACGAAAGAATAGGCTAGTTAGATTATACGGTTTTGTATGCATTTAAACTTTTGAACAGTTAGTTTGATTTCCACGAAACTAGGCAAAATATAATACCAGTTGAAGCCAGTCCATTACCGCACACTTCAAATTTCTACATTCCGTCATAACAACATGGCAGGCACACGAACGTAGGAGGCAGGAGCGACACTAGCGCCAATTACTTTTAGGTGCTGGAAGGTATGTGTGTAGGGACCTTTGAAAAATGTACATCTTTGTTGAAGCTGTATTTTTGGAGGGCGAACAACAAGATGGCGGCCATGCGAAATTGTTTATAGCTTTCTGTGCGATAGTTGTAACTGATGGACCACAGGAGTTGGACGAGTGAAATTTGTTAAGGGGATTTTTCATGAATGGGCAAATCAGTTTTCGTCCACTGATAATACCCTACCCTTCGTGAGGAAAAAGTTCTTACCCGTTTTCGTCCGCGACCAGCAGGTATTATATCCTTTTTGATACACGGCTTGTCACTCGTGAATGAGCGTAATGCAGTAGCGGAAGACATTTGCTTCGGGTGGCAGAAGATAGAAACAAAATTACCTAATTTAATGAGAAACCTTTACTACAACAAGGTAGCAAAATAACATAATTGTTTATCTAGCAGTGTAGCCTCAGTTTAATGAAATTCTCAAATAAGTGCGGTTACAAATATCACTAAAATACAGATTGGGGACAGAGTATATTCATCATTTTGATTTACGTAGTACTGTGGCGGCCCCGGAGAGGGGATGAAACTAACTGTGCTGTAGCGTTCAGCGAAGGACGCCATTTAGTAAACATGGGTCATCTCTAGGCTCTACACGTTGCTTTCGCCGTCGAGACGCTTTACAGAAATAACGACTCTGTTACAGCAACGCAGCGATTATAGAGACAGTATTTTAACACTGGGAGACTTGGAACCGTTCATGATTACAACAGAAGTTTCAAACCACTGATTCTGCAACAAATGACAGACCCGGAGGCAGACACTGAGCTGACACTGGAAAATACTGAAAGAATACGAGCCGCTGTAGGTCGCTGCCTCCAGACGATCAGCACGTAGACATTCAGTTGCCCTCAATATATCGAGCAAATAGCTGCGACGGATACTTCATTCTATTTTAAATTTTCACACCCATAAAGACACATTGCACATGAATTTTTAGACCGTGATTTTGCTTCAAGAAGTGCATTTTGTGAGCAATTTTGTTACCGTAGTGAACAAACACCCAGATATTCGTCACTTGATAATTTCAGTTGAAGTTCACTTTGAACTGTTTGGTTGTGTGAATTGACAAAACTTGCAGTACTGGAGTCAAGCTAATCCGAACGGATTGCATGTGAAACCACTTCACAGTCAGACAATAACATTATGATCTGGGATATCAGCCTTCGGTGTCATTCGTCCTTATTTTTTTCGATGATGAAACTGACAGTGCGATCGCTGTGACATCTGATCGGTATGTGCGTGTGACGGATGAGTTCTTGTATCCAGAGTTACGTCGTCGTGACATCGACCCTGCCACCGCCCGGTTCCAACAACATGGCGGAACAGCACCTACTGCTCGGCAGTTGAAGAACACCTTAAGAACCGTGTGTGAACTTCGCATATACTCCAGCTATGACGACATTTCTTGGCCAGAACGATCACCCGATATGTCGGTTTGCAATTTCTTTTTATGAGGCTATTTGAAAATCGAAGTTTTTCAACACGTCCTACAGACTTACATAACCTCGAACAGGGAATTTCGGATGAGATCATTGCCATTACACCGGCCATATTACTTGGCGTAATGGAAAATGCTTTGAACCCAGGTCATCAACCGTGATGGACGACATCTGACGTGTGTTATGTTTAAGAATTAACTCTGTTATAGTGTTCCTAAATAATGACAAACATATACCTTTCATTTCAAATTTTTTGAATAAAATGTATTATGCATCTTTAAAAATTACCTCAACTCTGCCTTCTTTTAATGAAATTCTTAAGTCTAATTATTGCAATCAGGTGCTTTGGCGTGAATTCAGACTTTCGCCACGATGCAAATGTACCTGCTTCCTTCTGGAATTTGACTCAATGTCGAATATTAGTTCCGTACCGACGTTTCGGAACAACCTTTCTGTCCAATCTTCAAGGGTCAAGCAGTCCAAGAAGAATGTCTGCTTTACCTTTGGAGATGGTGCCGATAGGTTGACCCGAGACGTCGGTATGGAATTGCCTTTCAACGCTGCGTGATATTCCAGAAGAGCGCATATATTAATCAGGCTCTTAACTTTCGTTTTATTACAATTTCTTCATTTTAAGTCACTTTTTGTTTGTATCTGTAACTAATTTTGGAAACAACCTGTAACCTAGAAATTTCTCCTCGTTCATATTTTTAAATTAAATCGTCATCCAATCCCTTAGCAGGGTGACTTCTTTAGTTGGTCACTGTGGCTGGCAATTTCACAAATCGTAATTATACGTCAGTCATATTGTGACATCATGTTAACTTAATTATGAACAAACTGACGTCGGGGTAAGGATGGTAAAAGTATTTTGATCTGTGTGAGTGAAAAGACTCGCAGGTGTTCGTTGTCAGCTGCAGATTGCTGCGGAAAAAATATTCACTTATTTCAATATTACGAGACAGCGGTGATATCGTTGGCGCCCCAGACCGGAATACGAAATGGTGACATCAGAATACCGACGTGCATGAACAGGCGCAGGGCCAGCTGATCCTGCACATATCTGCGTATCGATATTAGAAGAAGAACAGCTGCAAACTGTGGGCGGAGAAGGTAAGTGCAGGTATCAGAAACATGGTAATCTAACTGGGTCGGTTAGAAGAAAAATTAAATAGCATGTTAATCGAAACTGATTGGCTAAACGTGTTGGTCGACAGGGGTGAACACAAAGGTTACATAATTCAAGCTGACCAGGTACGATTTTGTATCCATGTACCTGGCCAGCTCGGTATTGTTTTTGTTGACGGTGATGCAGACATGAATAATAGTTGGTGAACGAAAAAAGGATATACTTTCGACTGGCTTGAGAGCTACCTGCTTTTCTCGTGGACGAAGAAGGATATGATTTTGAAGCCTTCGAGTGACAGTGAACGATAGCTGACATTCCCTTCACGTATATTCCCTGTGTGTCAGTTGCTGAACTTTGTTGGTAGATCAACAGATACATATATGGCAGTGATGCGGAAGTGACGTATAGCTTATCCGACAAATTTAACGTACCACATACAGAATCTGTTGGCAGGTAGCAAGTTCATTATGATGTAAACCGGACGGTCAATGTACGTATAACGTAACATTTAGGCGCGTTTCTACAACCATTGTTGCTGCGGTAAAGCAATAAGTATAACATATTCTAAGTGTGTGTTTGTAGCATTAGGTATCCAGCATGCAATGTGCATGCGCCATATTTTGTCTGTGGTATGTCTGGCTGTACAATATTTTTCCACATTATCTCACAAACGTTACGGTTTTCTAAAAACGTTTTTGAGCATGAAATGTGTGTTTCTATTTTCTCTGCAAGTTTTATCTGAAAAATTTCTCATTGCAAGGGAACTGAGCGCGATATGATAAAAATGTATGTTGGTCTGCATGTAAAGTACCCTTTATTCTTGTCCGGTTGTAAAGAAACTTGAATTTTCTCGACAGATTTTCGAAAATTACTGAAATATCAAATTTAATGAAAATCCCTCCATTGGGAGGTGAGGTGTTCCATGCGGACAGACGGACGGACACACAGACGTGACGAAGCTAATGGCCGCTTTTCGCAATCTTGCGAAGGCGCTTAAAAATAAAATATTGTAAATTGTTAATAATGGGAAAAATGGTAATAGTGATAAATATGTAGAATTATAATTTCATGCAATAGAAAAATAGTTTTGGTTTTCGTTCGGAAATCATTTCGTTGCTAAAACGCCGGACATACTTTTGCGTGGCCTTTTGGGTGTCACGCCACGAAATTATTGTATGATTACCAAAGTTTGGGGGAAAACATGTGCCTCCATCTTGAGGTAAAAAACCTGCACCTTGAAGGAGGCAGAGAGTTTCTCTGAAAAGTCGGTGCCGACTTACGTGTTCATAAATAAGGATAGCATAGTATGAGCCTTCACAGCCATGGTAACCGCACCTGTAATTTTGCGATTGTTGCTTTTCCAGTCACGGATATGGCATGTTATGCTGATTCAAGGGAACTGAAACAGAGTCTTTGTGTAGCCAGTTGCTACGACTGGGTTATACATAGGCCATAATATTAGTTGCGGCTTGTCCATTAGGGCTGCAGGGCTGCAAGCCTCCCAGAAATTTTGAGTACAAGAGATTTAAATATCTGAGTAAGTGTTTTTGTTAGAAGATACGTACATTCTTGGAAGTATGAGTGGAAGTCACTTTAAATTCAAATAGGCCTACTCGCGAAGGACTCTAAACGCTGTGGGTAATTGGGCAGTGTCTGCCATGCCCAGACGTTGCCCGTTGGGTTAGCACAGTTAGCCCGGGTGGTAGGAAGACAACGGCAGCTAGTTTGCGGAGCGGGCTGCAGGCCCGGCAGTCCGGAGAAGGTTTAAAGGAAGAACGTCTTACGTCTTCTTGCCGTTTTAACGTTTCAAACGCTGGCATTTTGATAATCATTTTACCCAGCTGGTGTAAAACCATATTTGTTAATCTTTTCGTTTTATAAGTATCAATTTTAAGATGATAATGCACACAAACAGTGTGAACCATTTATAGGCCCTCAATTTTAAACAATTATTTCCCTAAGAGAAGACCAAGACTAAGAATTTAGGTCGCACAACACCCAATTTCGTTATTTCTCAGTCGTCTTCAAACAGAACACAAACACGAGAGAAAATTCAGTCCTGCTGTATACGCTAAACATGAGCGGTTGATTGGCTATGCTGTGTTGTATCCGTTGCGGACCTGATGAGGAACGTATCTTAGATGTTGTTCCCAGGGAGGATGGAGCTCGTAACTCTGGTTAAGACGGGGAGTCGGGCGGGCCGCACACACTCTCACTTATCCCCAAGCAGAATATATTGGAGTTTTATTGTGCAAGAGTATAGAGTAATTACATTTACAAATGAAATGTATCAGTGACAATTCTCGCCAGTGGACTCTTCATTTCTGTTTGCACTCACTGACTGTCCAGCTTAGGACTCTGCTGCTCAGACACAGTTCGAGCTACGCAGCAGACTGCTCCCGCAGAACAAAGCAACTGTTGTTATATGTGTTGCTCACTCACTGCTCGCGCGATACACTTAGCGAGTCCAGTTATAAACAAAAGAAATGGAAGGAAATTATACTCCTCCCATGCCTGGTCTTAAGAGAAGCGTGAACTAAGCTTGAGTAAATTTAGCTAAAAAGAAAACCACAATAAAAAATCAATGCGTGTCAACTACACAACAGCTGAAAGCAATGGTCTATTAAGTCTGCTCATTAATACTTTTTCCCAATAGCGCAATAGGCCCTAGTGGGCCAGGGGCTCATTATCTCTGCTTCACGATCACATTCAGACACTCCACACTGGCTAGGACTCCTCTGGACGGGTGATCAGTTCGACGCAGAGATCTGTACCCGACAACACTCTACACTATCAAGATACAGACATCCATGTTCTCGGCGGGATACGAACCCGCAATACCTGTAAGCGAGCGACCGTAGACCCACGCCTTAGACCGCGCGACCTCTGGTATCGGCTGTCATTAATCATATCCTAGCCACAACCCTACCCTAAGAAAGGCCCACTAGCCGCCACTGCCTAATATCCATCTTGAACTTCTTTCGTGTTTATAATTCTGTTGTCACAACTGCAGTAGCAAACAACTGCAACTGGAAGACAATAAAATATCCTGTCAGAAGGATTTATATCTGCGGAAGCCTGAAACTAACTAAGTGTGTTACACATGATAATTTTTGTCAGGTTTCTATTGAGGATATTCCGGTGAAGGATGATGATGAAAATACGTGGATTGAAGAGGAACAGGTTGAACGGGGGCTGAAGAAGCTTTACAAAAGTAATGAGTTTCATAGTTTATAGGTCTGCCGTCCACCAGATGGCATTATGATGTTCAGATAGCAGGCCATAGAAAATTTAAATCTTAGACTCTGAAGGGAATAATCCTGTACCGTAGCAGCGAATATTAAAACACGGTATCTTAAAGAGGCTGGATTCAGACACATCTAAATGTTAAAATGTGGCTGTCTTGTGTTCGGCTGTTTATTTAACGACGCTGTCGTTCTGTGACAGTATATAGCGTCAACCATTGAAGAATGTTGAATTTGGAAAATGAATTGGAAGGAAGAGTTTATGAGCTAATCGAGTAATATAACGACGTTTTTTTAATTAACTGAGGGAAATAGCGATAACGTGTCAGAATGATTAGGTTTTCTGCTCAAGTTCGAACATGATGTCCCCCTAATGCAACTCTGTAGCTGTATTTATCTCAGTATTTAACCAACTTGATGCTTGTGATGATACCAGAGACTGTGTAATGCAATTTTGACCTCCTGGTGATGAGCACATGTGCTCGAAACATGTAGAGGCATGAAATATAACTTATTGTGAAACAAATTTTGTGCATCAAGTTGGGTAAATACCGAGATAAATATACTGAGATGCACGGTCAGCAAAACGTCAAAATCTGTAGCTTTAGTTCTACACCACTGCGAGTGGCGGACTTGGCGAAAACAACATTGAACACTCGTGTGTCGTAAAACATGGAGAACGTATTGACCGGTTAAACTACTATAAGTTTCTAACAATACGGACAATGTACGTATAACACAGCATTGAGGCGCGTTCGGGTAACTATTTGTGCTGTAGAAAATCAATAAGTAGGCTATTACGTATTCCGAGTGTGTGATTGTAGCGTTAGTTATCCAGCATGCAAAGCGCATGCGCCGTATTGTATTTTTGTGTGTGGCCTGTCTGGCTGCACCACGTTTTTCCTCATTAGCTCACAAACGACACGACTTTCGGAACAAAGTTGGTGAGCACAAAACGTGTTTTGTTATTCTGTACAAACTACAGCAGAAACATTTCTCATTCTACCAAGAATTCAGCGAGGTGTTGTCGCACATGTAGAGTACGTAGGTCTTCCTGTAAAGTGCCCGTTTTTCGTGTCAGATTTTATTGGTACTTGAATTTACTCGACAGATTTTCGAAAAAATACTAATGTATCAAATTTCATGAAAATCCGTCCAGTGGGAGCCGAGTTGTTCCATGCGGACGGACAGTGATAGTGACATGACAAAGCTAACAGTCGCGTTTCGCAGTTTTTGCGAAAGAGCCTAAAATGGGGCGCGCCCCCTGGGGTGTATTTGCTTCGTCATTTTTTATTCAGTTCATGCTTCACGTACGTGATATTTTGTACCGTAAACTGCACATCTCTCAGAAAGCATTTTGTCAGCACCATAGTCAAACATATGTCACTGACTGTCTGAATTTGACAGCTTTATACCATAGATGGAGTTTAATGCATATCCTTTCACAAAGGAATGTAAAATTTCAGTCTGTAATAAGAAAGGTGAATACATCATGTGCTGAACTTTCATGGCTCTCTCTGGGTATTGGAAATGTCAGGCTTTTGCTCAACAAACTGAGAGAGAGAAAGAGAGAGAGAGAGTGTGTGTGTGTGTGTGTGTGTGAGCGTATGTGCATGCGTGTGCATGTGTGTAAGCCATCTGTTAGAAACCCAATCACAGCAGAATTTCAAAACTCACCATCCATTACAGGAATAATTAACGTGTGTTTTTTATGGGAGGAGGCCAGTTAGACGGATGTAAAACGTTGATATGAATTTCATGATGTTGGAAAGTACAAATGTTCGTGAAAACTGCAGGGAGCAGGCAAGGACAAACGGACCACATAGGGAGTCACTTTCTGCACAGACTTATCGTAAAATAGTGCGTTAAGTATCTAAAGTCTTTTTATCTTCTGACTGGATTTATCTGTCTCAGAACAAAGTATAATTTAAACGCCTTCAATACAGCTATTTATTAATGTGTTTATCAGATCAAGTTACAGGGCTACATGTTTCGATTTTCTTGAAACAAGTATTCCCAAACTGGGGGTCGCGAACCAGACTAGATTTGCGAGAGACTTCTGATTGGTCTTGAACTGCCAAAACTACCAGAAGAAATAAGTCTGCAACTTTCTGTATTCAGCAGTTCTAATCGGCTCAAAAAGAAATTTAAAACCTGAGATACTGAGTCTGAATGTTGTCTTAAACATATTCCGAATATTATACTGTGAATCTGCGGCGACTGACTGGGATGCTGATTGGATCGCAAGGTCAATGTGATTTACGGTTGTGGGTCACGGAGAAAAGAGTTTTATAACAGCTGCAAAATAGCAGATAGTGTCTTCTGTCGCTCGGAGGCCGTCAGCTGCTGAAGGACTCTGCACCCTACTGTGCCAAGGAGTCAAGGAGTCCACTATTTGACCCATGAATATGGAACCAATAGGTTGTGCCGAAACGTCTTTAGCTAACTACCGATTTGCACTGCGTAACATATCAGAAGAGCAAACCTCTTCTTTTTAACGTATGCGGAAAACTGAAATCACTATTTCTAACCCAAGTCACGCAGAGGACACTACAACATTGTGCTGCTTCTAGTGGTTACGTAAACTGTAGTCAGTACAACTAAGTTTTTATGTGTTCAGTAAGGCGACATGTTCCGACCCTCTAGGTCATCAGGCCAGCACATATAAGACATAAAAGATAAATACAAGAATTCTTGCTTTTAGGGAATTGATATCCCAATTTTGCAAACCCATATCCATGTTAATATTACGTATAATTAAAAATGATAGTTAAAATAGTTACATATAGTTTAGAAAGTTAAAAACGGTAAAAGGGAGGGTTGATGTAGAGATGTTGTTGATGGTTTGTGGTGTAGATGGTGCGAACTGTATGATCCTGTAAATATCGACATACGGTAAGAAGGGTATTAAACTGGAGTAATGTATCAGCGATACCATTTTTAACTATTTTTAACTATTATTTGTAACCATATGTAATGTAAACATGGATATGGGTTTGTAACATTGAGATATATATTCCCAAAAAAGAAAGGCAGTTTTGTATTTCTGTTTTATGTCTTATAATACATGTGTTGGTCTGATGATGACGTGAAGGGTCGAAACATGTCGCCTTATTGAACACTTCAAAACTTAATTTGATGTGTATTGGACCGTGCATCATCTTGATTACTGAAGAATAAAATCCAACTAGATGCCATTTATTATTTCATTATGCTTATGTTATGCTCAACATGTTTTGGGCACCATTATGCCCATCATCAGGAAATCACGACGATAGCTTTGGTTACCAGTTCTCGAGTTGCTGTTGGTTGGAAGTTAACTCCCAACCAGCAGCAACTCGAGAACCAGACGGCCTGTGTGGTAACCAAAGCTATCGTCGTGATTTCCTGATGATGGGCATAATGGTGCCCAAAACATGTTGAGCATAACATAAGCATAATGAAATAATAAATGGCATCTAGTTGGATTTTATTCTTCAGACTTCAAAACTTAGTTGTGTTGATTGCGTGTTACGTAACCTCTAGTCTGAAGACCACAATGGCGATATCCAACCTTAAAATTGTTCTATATCGTTGAGTGACCAACGAGAAGAGAGCTGTTAGCTTCGATTTAATTTCAGGACTGACCCAAAGACTTATTCTTTGGTTTGTATATGTCACAAGTCTGTAAAAGCCTAAGATCTTGATGTTCTGTTCACGGATTTACCATGTATATACTTGTGAGGTTGATCTGAGGCTGACTATATGTAAAACAAGACGGGCATTTTACGTATAACGTAACATTGAGGCGCGTTTCTGCAACCATTGTTGCTGTGAAAAACAATAAATATTTGCTACATATTCTGAGATTGTGTTTGCAGCCTTAAGTATCCAACATGCCATGCGCATGCGTCATACTGTCATCTATGGCCTATCCGGCTGTACAATATTTTACCACATTGTCTCTCACACGGCAAGATTTTCGAAAACAAAATTACATATGAAATATTTGTTTTGATTTTCCTCAAACATTTCGTCTGAAACGCTTCTCGTTCTACGAATTGAGCGAGATATGATCAAAACTGGAAATTGGTTTTCGTGTAGCGTATCCCCTCTTCTTGTCAGATTTTAATAGAACTTGAATTTTCTCGATAATTTTCGAAAAATCCTCGAATATTAAATTTCATGAAAATCCATCCAATGGGAGCCGAGTAGTTCCACGTGGACGGAGCTAATTGTCGGTTTTCGCAATTTTGCGAACGCGCCTAAAAATGGCGCCGCTTGCAGTGACCACCGTGTGAGAAAGTGGGATACTCTGAACACGTGCAGGATAACGCATGAGCGGCGTAAGTTGTGTTCAAATTAGCGAACTGTGTGGAAGTTACTGTCCGTGTGAGATTCTATGGGAGCATGCGCTCGGATAGAAGAATTGGACATTCCGCCCCCACATACTTAAGTTCACTTCAGCGTATCTTTACTCAAATCTGCCGAAAATACACAAGTATTATAGTCTAGAGTAGTACTTAAACATGCATTCGGTTACTGACAGACGCTGCATCTTGCTGTGCATGATTAATGCTCTTTAATTCTAATATTGTTTTGTGTGATACATCGACATCTACTAGGACAATAATTTAGTGGAAATCAACATGAAATCATCAGCAAATGCACCCGACCACCATATGGTTTTTTTTTTATTAAGGAGCTGCGTGGAACAGACTCATTCTTCAGGAGTTAATAGCAGTTGCTTTACTGTGGTAACCAAGAGACTAGACTTACTCCATTTTTATCTCTACGGGTGTAATACACGTCCACCTGATTATTTACTTGCTAAAACGCTTAACTTCGCAGAAGTGACATGTTTTTGGATATCTGTTACTATGCATGATACCAGGACGTAAAATATGGTGACGGTAGTGTATCGCTTCCACCTCAAAACTTCGCGTATCGAACAAATCTTGTTACTGAATGTGGGAAATTGAAAAGTACGTATTGGTGATGACCTCGAATTTCATAAGATTCATCCCATTCTCGTACAAATCGCTCACTGGTTCAAGAGTTAGAAGGGAGAGAGGCGCACATTTGGAGATAGAACTATAAGCAGAAAACAGTGCGATTTCATAAGCCTGCCTTATTTTCGAAAATCACGTGTTAAGCAGCTGAACTCATCAGTACTAACATGCATTGATATTAATGGTATTTTCACATTGTGACCGTAAACGAAGAAAGTAAATGATTACTGCCTTTTGCGAATATTGCTGCACATTCGAAAGTTTCTATCAGACTGCACGACGTCACATGCCGGAGGAAGTCAACGTTTACGAGAATAACAAATTACAATTGTCGACTTACATATTTATCTCTAAATTGAGAACCAAAAATCATCTCATGTTTTTAGTGGTAATGAATCAAAATCACATATGACCCTGTCGTAACTTCCATTTCGTTATCGAATTATAAAATTTTCTTTCAGGATTTGGATTCTTGCCAAGTAAGCTTTCAACCGTTGTTTTGTGCGCTTCTTTGCTTTTTGAAGTTCCTTCTGTTGCCCCTTTCCTGCTCTTTTAGATCAGTTGGCTACCACAAAGATGAGGCATCCATTAGAGACTTCAGTTTATGTATGCGCTGTCTGTTCACATCTGCGGATTACGTTTGCTGTGTTAGTTCACATCTGCAAATCATTTCTCAACGTCTTAGAGAGAGAGAAAACGTGATACCTATGTTTTTAAGCATCAGATCCAAATTCGTAACACATTTAACACAAGTGGAATAATTGATTGCATTGTTTTCTGTGAAGAACTCTTCTTTCGCGTGTATTTCACTGAAAAATAATGCAGGAAAATCGGCGCTTCTGTAACATACAGGAGGGAGATGATAAATGGACATATTTGTGGAATTCAAAGGCGTTAACGTGAAGCGAAGAGACCTGTTGTCGTACTTCGTCATACATGTGAAGATAAAGTAATGTGAGCTCGAAATGTATAGCTGCTGTTGCTGTTGGCTGCATTTGTCTTGACTCGTGATAGATTTTATTAGTAGGCTGGTGTGCTGTAAGCAAAACTTCTCTACAGATGGCACATAGATCGCTTTTTCTATCCTCTCTTTTTTTTCTTTCCTTTCGCCTGATTCGTACCTGAGGTAATCAGCCTGACTTTTATTCCAGGATACGACACGGACAGTCTAAATTGTCCTGCGGTTCTTCTATTTCTAATTTCAGTTTCGGAGGGTTTCCTGCTAGGTATAGTGTTCATAGCATTGTGTATGATGGGCTGGGCATGTGGCGCGTATGGGTGAGGAGAGGGGGGTGTATAGGGTCTTGGTGGGGAAGCCGGAGGGAAAGAGGCCACTGGGGAGGCCTAGGTGTAGATGGGTGGATAATATTAGGATGGATCTCCAAGAGGTAGGATGTGGGTATATGGACTGGATTGGGCAGGCTCAGGATAGAGACAGGTGGCGGACTCTTGTGAGTGCGGTAATGAACCTTCGGGTTCCGTGAAATGCGGGGAATTTCTTGACTAGCTGCAAACCAGTTAGCTTCTCAAGACGGACTCTGCACCATGGAGTGAGTAAGAGAGTAAGCATTGTGTGTGTTAAAGTTTTGAATTTTAATTACAACACCAAGAATACGCTATCGTCAATTTTGTATTTGGTATTCATAATGGAGTCTGAAGTTGTTATCCAGTTGCTGTAGGTGCAATAAATGATCCACACTGTGTATGATATGGTAGTCTAAGATCCAGTCTGATTGTAGAGTATCGTGAATTAATAATTAGGTGTTACGAAACCAGTGGTTGTTGCTGGTTGTCTCCTGTTGCTTCCACATGTTGTCATAGACGAACAAAATAACACATGTTATATGCTTGGTCTTTACGATCTGCACACACGCCCACCGACTTTGTGTAAAAAGAGATCTCGTTCCCCCTTACCTACACTAATAATTTGTTCCATATTATATCATATCTATATAGCTTCTCTGATAAAAATTTTATCCAACCTGAAGATGGCCACAGCAGCAATGGCCGAAACATGTAGTTGATATTGATAAATTATATATACACCTGATACATAGTTGTGTTACGAGTGCTACATCTTTATAGAATTACTGTAGGTTCTAACAAACACAACGGCGATGACACCTTGAAGTAAAAAAAAAATATTTGGGGGGGGGGCACTATTGTAAGGGGTACAAATCATTCGGTTTTCATAAAAGGAAGAGAATTTTTTCAGTAGTCGGGCAACTATCAGCGTCTCTTCGCAGCTGAAGTTTGTCATTCAATTATCTGAATAACGCAAGTACCCGTAATTCTAATAAGTCGACCTGTAACCAGGGTGACAGTGGCGGAATTTTGGGCAGGGAGAACACAGACGCCGATTTGTTCATACTGTAGCGCAGTTTAATTAAGGATTTTAGGGGCAACTAACGAGACTTCAGAAAATTCTATGTGTGAAAAACAATTCGTTCGGTGTTATTTGTACTTTGGCCCGACTATGTCGAGGACTATCAGACAGAGGAATATGAGATGGGCGGGGTGTGTGTAATACATGGGAAAGAAGGGAAATACATACAAAGTCTCGGTGGTGAAACCTGAAGAAAAGAGACTTCTTGGAATACTTAGACTAGATGGTTGGGTATTATTAAAATGTATGCTAAGTAGAATGGTCGGATGCAAAAATGGTGTATATTAGTCAGGAGAAGGACCATCGGCGGGCTGAATGGAACAAGGTAATGACATTTCGATTTACGTAAAATGCATATATTTTCTTCTCTGACTGAGGAATTGTGGGCTCAAAAAGTACTCTGTTGCGTGGAAATGCAATTATAGCCGGAGAAATGTGTTACACAATTCACACATATTTAAGTGAGAGGAGCATGTGTAATAATAATAATAATTATTATTATTATTAACTGCAATTGGGTTGTCACCCGGTGGTAGTGTTTATTTTACATGTATGCAAAATACGAAATTGGTTACTACTAAATTTAAGTCGGGAGGGCTGCATGAGAAGCATGTAGTGGCAACTTGGAATGTTGGGAACCATCGCAGCATTTGGTTATAGACACAGGGACACCAAGAAAAACCTGCGTCGAGATGGCCGGTCGCAGGACCTTCCGAGTACTGACTTCTAGCCAGCAGTCCGGCATCTAAAGTATAAAAACAGCAATAAACACATAGTACAACAAATACACATAAGATGACAACAATACACACAAGACAACTACAACAATACACACGGCCAACCAACAACAATTACACAGAAGACAACTGAAAAGTAGCAACAATACACATGAGACAAATAAGAATACATGTACAAAAGGTAAAAACACC
>Ga0131853_10001900_pt1 | contig 37294 bp, 31 predicted proteins | sample TergutLab28metaG_FD_92764 | JGI IMG/M metagenome (GOLD analysis project Ga0131853, IMG submission 92764) | Labiotermes labralis P1 segment gut microbial communities from Petit-Saut dam, French Guiana - Lab288 P1 (version 2) (version 2) | ecosystem: Host-associated > Arthropoda: Insects >... | reverse complement strand
GGTGCCGCCGCGAATCGCCTCTGGCTTTGGTGCCAACCACGTATTTTAGGGATTCAATTTGGTAAATTACGCAACGCACAGACGTTTTGGTGCGAATGTGCCCGCTTAGATATCACGGCAAAAGGAAAATCTGGTGTCAGCCGCCTGTAGCTTATAAGCAGGGCGAAAAAGGCCCTATAAAATCTCTGCTCGCAAGCTAGAGGCGGGTAGGACAAGGCTGGATTCTGCACCAGCCATCTCTCCGGCAAAGCCGGATAAGTAAGAGAAAACAAAAAAGAGACCTTCTGTGGTCTCATCGTGTATTGACAAAGTGCATAAAAATACGACAAAAAATTCGTGAAAACAAAACAAAAAACCTCTTGACAGAAGAGATTATTTCTTGATATAATCAGATGCTATGTTTAAAATTTTAGAGATACTACTCCACGATCATTGAACTGCCTCTATTTTATCCACTTGCGGAGCAAAAATCAACAGATAACGAGCGAAACTCGACAACCGATCCGGGTGTGCAATTCTGCCCAACCAAACATGCGACGAGGAGTGAAGGAATTTTGCCAAAAGACGTACTGTACGGAAAGACGTTGCGAAAGAGTTATGCCAAGACCCACGACATTCAAGACCTGCCGAGCCTTCTTGAGGTGCAGAAAGCCTCTTACCAGTGGTTTCTGGAAGAAGGGCTTCGGGAGGTCTTTAAAGACGTCTCCTCCATTTCCGACTACACGGGGAATTTAGAACTCTCCTTCATTGACTACGCCATGGAGGAAACCCCGAAATACTCTGTGGAGGAGTGCAAGGCACGGGATGCCACCTATGCCGCGCCCCTAAAAGTCTCCGTGCGCCTGCGCAACAAAGAGACGGAAGAGATCAAAGAGCAGGAAATTTTTATGGGAGACTTCCCCTTGATGACCGAAGGCGGCACGTTCATCATCAACGGAGCCGAGCGGGTTATTGTCTCCCAGATCATCCGATCACCCGGGGTCTACTACGAGATCAAGACGGACAAGACCGCCGAGAACACCTACAGCGCCACAGTGATTCCGTATCGTGGGGCGTGGCTGGAGTATGAGACGGATGCGGCAGGGGTCTTCTACGTCCGGATTGATAAAAACCGAAAACTCCCCATCACCTGGCTCCTGCGGGCCATGGGGCAGCCGAATCTGGAGAAACCCTATACCTGGAACAGCTTCACCGAGGCTACCGGCGGCCTGGCCACCAGTGCCGAGCACTTGCGGCAGATTTTCGGCGAAGACGAGCGGCTTCTGGCCACCCTGGACAAGGATGGGGCCGGCAGTCGGGAAGATGCACTCTTGGAGATCTACAGAAAATTGCGCCCCGGGGATCCGCCCACGGTGGACAGCGCCGAGACGCTTTTAGAAAACCTGTTCTTTGATCCCAGGCGGTACGATATCTCCGCTGTGGGCCGATATAAATTCAATAAGAAGCTGTCCCTGCGCCCCCGGCTCATTGGCCAGGAACTCTATTACCCTGTGGCCGACCCCTTGACCGGTGAGATTTTGGCTGAGGCGGGGACTGTAGTCACCAGAGAGCAGGCGGAAGAACTAGAAAAGCGGGGCGTCATTGAGGCCACCCTCAAGGTACACGACGCCCCGGTGAAAATCTTCTCCAACGGCATGGTGCCCCTGGAGAGTTTTGTAGATGTGAATCCCAAAAGTCTCGGCGTCAATGAGCGGGTGCGGTTTATCGTGCTCAAAAAACTCATGGAAGAACACGAGGGCGAGGCCCTCTTAGACGCCATCCGGGATAATGCAGATATCCTGGTGCCAAAACATATTATCGTGGACGATATCTTCGCCACGGTGAACTATCTCTTAGGCCTCGGCCACGGGGTCGGCAACCCCGACGACATTGACCATCTGGGCAACCGCCGGATGCGCTCTGTGGGGGAACTTCTGCAAAATCAGTTCCGGGTGGGTTTCTCCCGCATGGAACGTGTTATCCGGGAGCGGATGACGCTACAAGACCTGGACATCGTCACGCCCCAGTCACTGATTAACATCCGGCCTGTCACGGCGGCCATTAAGGAATTTTTCGGATCGTCCCCTCTGTCTCAGTTCATGGACCAGACCAATCCCATGTCGGAACTGACCCACAAGCGCAGAATGTCGGCCCTGGGCCCCGGCGGACTCTCCAGGGAGCGAGCCAACTTCGACGTCCGTGACGTCCACTACAGCCACTACGGCCGCATGTGTCCCATTGAGACCCCGGAGGGACCCAACATCGGATTGATCAGCTATCTGGCCAGTTTTGCCAAGGTGGATGAATACGGGTTTCTTATCGCACCCTATCGGAAAGTGGACAAGGAGACCCATCGGATCACTGAGGAAGTACACTTCTTGACGGCGGACATGGAAGATCAATACATCGTCGCCCAGGCCACAGAGTTGGTAGATGAGAATGGCTGTCTAGTCAACAAGCGGATCACCTGCCGACACCGGGACGAGATCATTGAAGTCGACAGAGATCGTGTGGACTACGTTGACGTATCTGCGAAGATGATGGTCTCCGTCGTCACCGCCATGATCCCCTTCCTGGAAAACGACGATGCCAATAGAGCCCTCATGGGTGCCAACATGCAGCGGCAGGCTGTACCCCTCCTACGCACTGAAGCCCCCATTGTGGCCGCCGGAATTGAGCACAAGTGCGCCATCGACTCCGGTGTCATGGTCATGGCCGAGGGCGACGGCGTGGTGGAACAGGTCAGCGCCGATGCCATCTCCGTCAAATACGACGACGGTAGAGAGAAAAGTTATAATCTGATGAAATTCGCCCGAAGCAACCAGGGCACGTGTATCAATCAGCGGCCCATTGTCAACGTGGGTGAGCGGATTGCCACGAATACCGTCATGGCCGACGGCCCCTCTACAGATCAAGGAGAGATTGCCCTGGGTAAAAATGTGCTGGTAGGCTTTATGACCTGGGAGGGCTACAACTATGAGGACGCCATCCTAATCAGTGAGCGACTGGCCATGGATGATGTATTTACCTCCGTCCATATTGAAGAGTATGAGGCCGATGCCAGAGATACGAAACTCGGCCCCGAGGAGATCACCCGAGATATCCCCGGCGTCGGCGAGGACGCGCTGAAATATTTGGATGAGCGGGGCATTATCTCCGTCGGCGCCGAGGTACACTCCGGTGATATCCTCGTGGGCAAGGTGACCCCCAAAGGCGAGACAGATCTCACCGCAGAGGAGCGCCTGCTCCGCGCCATCTTCGGCGAAAAGGCTCGGGAAGTGCGGGATACCTCCCTCAAAGTCCCCCACGGCGAGAGCGGGATCGTGGTAGATGTAAAAGTCTTTTCTCGGGAAAACGGTGATGAGCTGTCCCCCGGCGTCAATATGGTCGTCCGGGTGTATATCGCCCAGAAGCGGAAGATATCCGTGGGCGACAAAATGGCCGGACGCCACGGCAACAAGGGCGTCGTGTCCCGGATTTTACCCCAAGAGGATATGCCCTATCTGCCCGACGGCACACCTCTGGATATCGTGCTCAATCCTCTGGGTGTCCCGTCCCGTATGAACATCGGACAAGTATTAGAAGTCCACTTGGGCTATGCCGCAAAAGCGTTGGGCTGGAAAGTGGCCTCCCCCGTATTCAACGGTGCGTCCGAGATCGATATTATGGACACATTGGAGCAGGCGGGTCTGCGTTCCGACGGAAAGAGCGTACTCTACGACGGGCGGACGGGTATGCCGTTCGACAGCCCCGTCACCGTGGGATATATCTACTTCCTAAAGCTCCATCACTTGGTAGACGACAAGATCCACGCCAGATCCACAGGCCCTTACAGCCTCGTCACCCAGCAACCCTTGGGCGGGAAGGCCCAATTCGGCGGCCAGCGCTTTGGTGAGATGGAGGTCTGGGCATTGGAGGCCTATGGCGCCGCCTATACCCTCCAAGAGATATTGACCGTTAAATCTGACGACGTGACGGGCCGTGTCCGGACGTATGAGGCCATTGTCAAGGGCCACAACGTACCCCAGCCCGGCGTGCCGGAGAGTTTCAAGGTGCTCATGAAAGAACTCCAATCCCTCTGTCTCGATATCCGGGTACTGGATCACGAGGGCAATGTCATTGAGCTCAAAGAGGAAGAGGAAGACTTTCGCGGCGGGATCCGGGACGAGAACGAGTACCGGGCCAGCGACCAGGAGATCGAGTCCTCCGGATACAACATCGAACAAGTGGAATCAGAGGAAGACGAGGACGCCGCCGTGCTCTTAGGCGATGACGAAGAGGAAGACGATGAGCCGGCAGCGTTTCCGGAGGAAGAGGAGGAATTTTGATGAATACACCCTTTGATGCCATTCAAATCAGCATTGCCTCTCCCGAAAAGATCATGCAGTGGTCCAGCGGCGAAGTCAAAAAGCCGGAGACCATCAACTATAGGACGCTAAAACCCGAGCGGGAGGGCCTTTTCTGTGAAAAAATCTTTGGCCCCACCAAGGACTGGGAGTGTCACTGCGGCAAGTACAAGAAAATTCGCTACAAGGGCAAAGTCTGTGACCGTTGCGGCGTGGAGATCACCAAGAGCAAAGTCAGAAGAGAGCGGATGGGCCATATTGAATTGGCCGCCCCCGTGAGCCATATCTGGTATTTCAAAGGCATCCCCTCCCGGATGGGCTTGCTCCTAGATATCACCCCGCGGATTTTGGAAAAAGTGCTGTACTTTGCCGCCTATATCGTCACCGACCCCGGATTCTCGCCCCTGACGAAGAATCAGATTCTCACGGAAAAAGAATACCGGGACATGAAGGAGAAGTACGAGGACGATTTCCAGGCCGGCATGGGCGCCGAGGCTGTGAAGCAGCTCTTAGCCGATATTGACTGCGACAAACTGTCCCAGGAACTTCGGGCGGAGCTGAAAGAGGCCAGCGGCCAGAAGAAGGCCAAACTCATTAAACGCCTGGAAGTGGTAGAGGCATTCCGGCTCTCCGGTAACGACCCCACCTGGATGATCATCGAGACCCTGCCCGTGATCCCGCCGGAGATCCGGCCCATGGTGCAGTTAGACGGCGGACGCTTCGCCACCAGTGACCTCAACGATCTCTATCGCCGTGTCATCAATCGGAACAACCGGCTCAAGCGGTTGATCCAGTTGTCTGCGCCGGATATAATCGTCCGCAACGAGAAGCGGATGCTCCAGGAGGCCGTAGATGCCCTCATCGACAACGGCCGCCGGGGGAGAGCCGTCACCGGCGCCAACAGCCGCGCCCTCAAGAGCCTTTCGGATATGCTCAAGGGCAAGCAGGGTCGCTTCCGCCAGAACCTCTTAGGCAAACGTGTGGACTACTCCGGTAGAAGCGTTATCGTAGTCGGGCCAGACTTGAAATTGTATCAGTGTGGTCTGCCCAAAGAGATGGCCATTGAACTGTTCCGCCCCTTTGTCATGAAGAAGCTGGTGGAAGACGGGATTGCCAATAACATCAAGAGTGCCAAGAAAATGGTGGACAAGGGCCGAAATGAGGTCTGGGATGCGCTGGATGTGGTCATCAAAGAGCACCCGGTTCTCCTAAACCGCGCCCCGACCCTCCACCGCCTGGGCATCCAGGCCTTTGAGCCGGTGCTGGTTGAGGGCCGTGCGCTGAAACTCCATCCCCTGGTCTGTACCGCCTACAACGCCGACTTTGACGGCGATCAGATGGCCGTCCACGTACCCCTGTCCACAGAGGCACAGGCCGAGGCCCGGATTCTCATGTTGTCCTCCAACAACTTGCTCCGTCCCCAGGACGGGACCCCTGTTACCATCCCCACCCAGGACATGATCCTTGGGGCGTACTACTTGACCTTCACGCGAGACGAGGATGGTGCCGGAAAGGTGTTCACCTCAGCGGAGGAGGCGATCCTCGCCTATGAAGAGGGAGCCGTGGGCATCCATGCGCCCATCAAAGTCCGGCGGTTCGGCGCGCACAACGGAGAAGAGATCTCCGCCCTGGTGGAGACCACTGTAGGCCGGATCATCTTCAACGAACCCCTGCCCCAAGATCTGGGCTTTGTGGATCGGACTGATCCGGCGCACTGCTTAGACTACGAGATCAACTTTAAGTGCGACCGGAAGAAACTGGGGCAGATCGTAGAGCACTGTATCGCCAAATACGGCTTTACCCGCAGTGCCGAAGTGCTGGATAATATCAAGGCCTTGGGCTTTAAATACGCCACCCAGGGTGCCATTACGATTTCCATTTCTGACATGACCGTGCCAGAGGCCAAGCGGCCTCTCATCGAGAAAACGGAGCAGACGGTCATCGACATCGAGCGGAAATTCCGCCGGGGTCTCATCACCGACGAGGAGCGGTATCGTCTGGTCGTCAACGAGTGGGAGAAGACCACGCGGGACGTGACCGACGCCCTCCAGGATACCCTGGACGAATTCAACCCCATCTATATGATGGCCAACTCCGGTGCCAGAGGCAGCATGAACCAGATTCGTCAGCTGGCGGGGATGCGCGGTCTCATGGCCAACACCGCCGGTAAGACCATCGAGATTCCCATCAAGGCCAACTTCCGGGAAGGACTCACGGTTTTGGAATACTTCATCTCCTCTCGTGGCGCGAGAAAAGGTCTCGCAGATACGGCCCTCCGGACGGCTGACTCCGGGTATCTCACCCGCCGTCTCGTAGACGTGGCCCAGGATGTAATCATCCGGGAGCCGGACTGCGGCACAACGGAGGGATATTTGGCCAAAGAGATTGTGGAACGTGGCCAGGTCGTCACCACGTTTGGCGAGAGCATTCGGGGGCGCCATCCGGTGGCGGGCATTACAGATGCCAAGGAGAACGTATTGTTTTCCCCAGATCATTTGTTGGAAGCCGCTGACGCAGAAATCCTCCAGGCCGCTGGAATCAACGAAATATTGGTCCGCACTGTGCTGGCCTGTGAGGCCAAGAGCGGCGTTTGTGCCAAATGCTACGGTCTCAACTTGGCTGTTCGAGAGCCGGTCAGCGCGGGGGAAGCCGTGGGCGTCATCGCCGCCCAGAGTATCGGCGAGCCCGGCACCCAGCTCACCATGCGGACCTTCCACACCGGCGGCGTCGCCGGTGACGATATCACCCAGGGTCTGCCCCGTGTTGAAGAGCTGTTCGAGGCCAGAAAGCCGAAAAACATGACCATCTTAGCGGAGATTGACGGCAAAGTGGCCATCGAAGAGACGAAAAAGAGTGCCATATACACCATCAGCATCACCAATCCGGACGACGGAGAAATCAAGAGCTACACCGTCCCCTACGCCGCCGGAATCCGAGTGCGGGATGGCCAGGAGATCGAGAAAGGCGCCCAGATCACCGACGGCGCCCACAATCCCCACGATATCTTGCGGATTCTAGGTGTCTTTGACACCCAGCGGTATCTGATCCAAGAGGTGCAGAAGGTCTACCGCCAGCAGGGCGTTGAGATTAACGACAAGCACATTGAAGTCATCGTCCGCCAGATGATGCGGAAGGTCAAAGTGGAGGATGCGGGGGATACAAATCTGCTCTCCGGCTCCACCGTGGATATCCTCGACCTGAAAGAGGCCAATCGAGCAGTGCAAGAGCGGATCGACGCAGGGGAGGAGACCCTTCAACCGGCCACCTACACCCGCCAACTCATGGGGATTACAAAGGCGTCTCTGGCCACAGAGAGCTTCCTGTCGGCGGCCAGCTTCCAGGAGACCACCAAAGTCTTGACCGAAGCCGCCATCAAGGGCAAAGTGGATAATCTGGTTGGCCTGAAAGAAAACGTCATCATCGGCAAGCTGATCCCAGCCGGATCCGGTCTGGATGTCTACCGGGATTTCACAGAGATTCTGGCAGGCGGCGAAGACCCAGAACCGGAAGAAGACGTAGATCTGTCCCTCCTGGCAGGGATAGGGAATGTGATCGGATAGCAATGAATCGCTCTTGTAGGGTGCGACGCCACGGCGCACCGGTTATAATAATATGACGGTGCGCCGAGGGCGTCGCACCCTACATTACAAGGTGCAGTTGAAAATTCTTGACTTCCCCAACACGCCGTAGTATAATTATTTTCTGTGTTTAGCGGAATAGCGCTTTGCTGTTTTGTTAAAGATAACCAAACAATGAAAGGAGGAACCCCATGCCCACGTTCAATCAGCTCGTCCGAAAGGGGCGGGAGAAAATGGTCTACAAATCTAATTCCCCCGCGATGCAAAAGGGTTTGAATACCCTGAAAAATCGGGAGACGGATCTGCCCAGCCCGCAAAAGCGCGGTGTCTGTACGGCTGTTCGTACCTCTACCCCGAAAAAGCCAAACTCCGCTCTGCGGAAGATCGCCCGTGTGCGCCTATCCAACAGCCATGAGGTCACGGCCTATATCCCCGGTATCGGCCACAACCTACAGGAGCACTCCGTCGTGATGATCCGCGGTGGCCGTGTGAAAGATCTCCCCGGTGTCCGCTACCACATTGTCCGTGGTACCTTAGATACCCAGGGCGTCGCAGACCGCCGCCAGAGCCGGAGCAAGTACGGCGCGAAAAAGCCTAAGTAAGATTCAAACTTTAGGCCACAAGAGCAAATCCACGGGTAGGATTTGCGGCCTTGCCTAAAGGTAGACATATATACTATGTTACCTCTACGGCAGGCATTTACGGGGGCAGGATCGCAATTGTGAGACACCTGCTTTCGAGTACCTATGAAACATTTTATGTGAAGGAGGGAAGTACAGTGCCCAGAAGAGGTAACGTTCCCAAACGAGAGATTTTGCCGGATCCCCTGTACGGTTCCATTATGGTGACCCGGCTGATCAACAGTATTATGCTTGACGGAAAAAAAGGTGTTGCGCAAAAAGTTGTCTATGGCGCCTTTGACATCGTCAAGGAAAAGACCGGTAAAGATCCCCTAGAGGTTTTTATCGAGGCGTTAAATAACATTATGCCCACCCTGGAAGTCAAAGCCCGTCGTGTGGGCGGAGCCACCTATCAGGTACCCATGGAAGTCAGAGAAGAGCGCCGGCAGACGTTGGGGCTCCGCTGGCTCACAAGCTATGCCCGTGCCAGAGGCGAGAAGACCATGAGAGAGCGCCTTGCCGGCGAGCTCATGGATGCGGTCAACAGTACGGGGTCCGCCGTCAAAAAGCGGGAAGATACCCACAAGATGGCCGAAGCCAACAAGGCGTTTGCCCATTACCGCTGGTAAGCATGTAGGGGCGCACAGTGTGCGCCCGCAGGCGACCACAGTCGCCTCTACAAGAAATCGAAAGCGTATTTCGGAGAAAGAAAGTATAGTAAATCATGCCTAGACAAATCTCATTAGAAAACACCAGAAATATCGGCATCATGGCCCACATTGATGCGGGAAAGACCACGACGACGGAGCGAATTCTCTACTACACCGGCGTCAACTACAAGCTGGGCGAAACCCACGAGGGTACCGCCACCATGGACTGGATGGAGCAGGAGCAAGAGCGGGGGATCACCATTACCTCCGCCGCCACCACCTGTTTCTGGAAAGACCATCGCATCAACATTATCGATACTCCCGGCCATGTGGACTTCACTGTCGAAGTGGAGCGCTCTCTGCGTGTCCTCGACGGCAGTGTGGCTGTCATGTGCGCCAAGGGTGGTGTCGAACCCCAGTCGGAGACTGTGTGGCGCCAGGCCGATCGCTACAACGTACCCAGAATGATCTACGTCAACAAGATGGACATTATGGGTGCAGACTTCTTCCACGTGCTGGAGATGGTGCGGGATCGCCTCAAGTGTAATGCGATCCCCGTCCAATTGCCCATCGGCGCGGAGAGTGAATTTCGCGGGATCGTTGATCTCGTCGAGATGAACGCCCGTGTCTACAAGGACGACCTGGGCAAAGAGATCAGTGTGGAGGAAATCCCGGCAGATATGCGGGAACTGGCCGCCGAGTACCGGGAAAAACTCTTAGACGCAGTGAGCGATTTTGATGACGCGCTCTTAGAGCAGCATCTGATGTACTTGGAGGGCGAGGGTGAACCCGTCTGTGTGGAGGCTATCAAAGCCGCCATCCGACAGGCCACCGTAGCCGTCAAGATGATGCCTGTGGTCTGCGGTACCAGCTATAAGAATAAGGGCTTACAGCCCCTCTTGGACGCCATTGTGGACTACATGCCGTCCCCGCTGGACGTGGATGCCATCAAGGGCGTAAATCCCAAGACAGGCGAAGAGAGCGAGCGTCCAGCTGACGACTCCGCGCCATTTTCCGCCCTGGCGTTTAAGATCGCTACAGACCCCTACGTGGGCCGTTTGAGCTTCTTCCGCGTCTACTCTGGTAGCGTGGATTCCGGCACCAGCGTCATCAACGCCACCAAGGGCCAGAAAGAGCGGTTGGGCCGCATCCTCCAGATGCACGCCAACCACAGAGAGGACATCCAGACCGTCTATTCCGGAGATATTGCCGCAGCAGTGGGACTCAAACACACCACCACCGGTGACACTCTCTGTGACGACAAGGCCCCTATCATCTTAGAGAGCATGGATTTCCCCGAGCCTGTGATCCGGGTCGCCATTGAGCCGAAGACCAAGGCCGGACAGGAAAAAATGGGACTGGCTCTTGTAAAACTGGCCGAGGAAGACCCCACCTTCAAGACCTACACAGACGAGGAGACGGGTCAGACCATCATCGCTGGTATGGGTGAACTCCATCTGGAGATTATCGTAGATCGGCTCCTTCGAGAGTTCAAAGTAGAGGCCAACGTGGGCGCACCCCAGGTCTCCTACAAAGAGACCATCAAGCGTTCAGCCGAGGTGGATCAGCGCTACGTCCGCCAGTCCGGCGGCAAAGGCCAGTTTGCCCACGTCAAGATCAGAGTCGAGCCCAACGAGTCCGGCAAGGGCTACGAGTTCTTCGACGAGATCAAGGGCGGCGTGGTACCCAAGGAGTATATCCCCGCAGTCAACCAGGGGATCCAAGGTGCAATGCAGGCCGGCGTTGTAGCCGGATATCAGGTTGTGGACGTGAAAGTCACCCTCTACGACGGATCCTTCCACGAGGTAGACTCCTCGGAGATGGCCTTCAAGATCGCCGGTTCTATGGCCTTCAAAGAGGCCATGCAGAAAGCGGACCCCACGCTTTTAGAACCCATCATGCGTGTGGTCGTCACCGTACCCGACGATTATATGGGCGACGTCATCGGAGATATCAACTCCCGCCGTGGCCAGATCGTTACCACGGAGACCATGACCGGCGCAACCCAGATAGAGGCCAATGTACCCTTGAGCGAGATGTTCGGCTATGCCACAGATCTCCGCAGCCGTACCCAGGGCCGTGGAAACTACAGCATGGAACCCAGCCACTACGTGGAGATTCCAAAGAGCATCCAAGAGAGCATCGCCTCTGGGAAGAGGAACTAACCTACAAAAGCCCTTTCGCCGGAGGTCCGGCGCTCCAAACATTTTTGCGGAGTAAAAATCTTGATACCGTCACGGCTTTGCCGTGACGAGGAGATCAAAAAGAAGGGGCCCCTGCGGGACCTGTCCCGTGGGGAAAAATTTTAGTTGCAAAACATGGCTAAATGCTGTACAATAACTGCGATTCAATTTAAAAAATATTTGAAATGAATTTCAACAATAAGGAGGATCACCCCACCATGGCAAAGCAAATGTTTGAAAGAAACAAACCCCACGTAAACATCGGCACGATTGGTCACGTTGACCATGGCAAGACGACGTTGACCGCCGCCATCACCAAGTATCTGGCACTCAAAGGTGGCGCAAAGGCTATGGCCTATGACAGCATCGACAAGGCACCGGAAGAGAGAGAGCGCGGTATCACCATCAACACCGCGCACGTGGAATACGAGACGGAAAACCGTCACTATGCCCACGTCGACTGCCCCGGACACGCCGACTATATCAAGAACATGATCACTGGTGCAGCCCAGATGGACGGCGCGATCCTGGTTATCGCCTCCACCGACGGCCCCATGGCCCAGACCCGTGAGCACATCCTGCTCGCCCGTCAGGTCGGTGTACCCGCCATCGTCGTGTTCATGAATAAAGTTGACTTGGTTGACGATCCCGACCTCTTAGAACTGGTCGAGATGGAAATCCGTGAGATCCTGTCCAAGTACGAGTTCCCCGGCGACGATACGCCGATTATCATGGGTTCCGCTGTACAGGCCCTCAACGGCCCGGACGATCCCGAAGATCCCGTCTATGAGTGCATTAGAATTCTCATGGAGAACGTGGATAGCTATATCCCCACCCCCGAGAGAAAGAAAGACCTCCCCTTCCTCATGCCTGTGGAAGACGTGTTCACCATCACCGGCCGCGGTACTGTTACCACTGGTCGTGTGGAGCGTGGTCTCGTCAAAGTGGGCGACGAAGTTGAGATCGTCGGTCTCATGGACGAGAGCCGCAAGACTGTCGTCACCGGTACCGAGATGTTCCACAAGACCCTCGAGTACGCCGAAGCCGGCGACAACGTGGGTACCCTGCTCCGCGGCGTAGCCAAAGACGAAGTTGAGCGCGGCCAAGTTCTGGCGAAGCCGGGTACCATCAAGCCCCTCACCAAGTTCCGCGGCCAAGTTTATGTCCTGAGCAAAGAAGAAGGCGGTCGTCACACACCGTTCTTCAACAAGTATCGTCCCCAGTTCTACTTCCGTACCACCGATGTTACCGGTATCATTGAACTGCCTGAAGGCGTTGAAATGTGTATGCCCGGCGACAACGTGGAAATGGACGTTGAACTCATCACCCCCATCGCCATCGAAGAAGGTCTCCGTTTCGCCATCCGCGAAGGCGGCAGAACTGTCGGTTCCGGCGTTGTTATCTCGGTGTAGTAGCGACGAATTAGTACAATAATGCAAACCCCCTGCCATCTGGCAGGGGGTTCGTTCTGCTTGTAAAGGAGCTGTCAGCGGAAGCTGACTGAGGATTGCTCTTGACCTGCGACGCAGGGATAATCCCCCGTCAGAGCTTCGCTCTGCCACCTCCTTTGAAAAAGGAGGCTTTTTTCGCCGAGCCAATCGCTCCGTTTTTGGGATGCCAGTTAAAAAAGGAGGCCTTTTACCCCTGCGATTTTCCGCACTCGGAGCAAAAACGGCCCGTATTCGCTACGCCGCAGGCACAAGTCCAGCCGCCAGCGGGACGCGGTGTGCCGCACTCGGAGCAGAACTTGCCGGTGTTCGCCTGACCGCAGGGACAGGGCCAAGTGTTGGATACTGGTTGGGGTGTGCCACACTCGGAGCAAAAGCGCCCTGTATTCGTCTCACCGCAGGCGCAGGCCCAGCTGCTCGAGATCGTGGGGGCGGACGGATTGGCTTGGGCCTGACGTTGTTGTTCCCCCATCTGGAAGAACTGGCCGGCGTTAGCGCCGCCTGTGTTCATAGCGGCGTTCATGCCGAGAAAGCCCATCATGGCACCGCCCTCGTTGGCGGCGGCGCCTCGCATGGCATCGGCCTGGGCGGTGACGAGAGTGGCGCCTGCCATATCGGAATTTCGCATGACCGCTTTGCGCTGGAGTTCTTTGATCAACTGCTCATCCTCCGGCGAGGCGGTGACGCTTTTTATGTTGAAGGAGGCGATGGAGATGCCCCGTAAATTTGACCACTTCTCACAGAGCTGCTCGTTTAATGCCGCCGCCATCTCCGCCGTGTGGCCGGGCAGGGCGCTATAGCGAACCCCCATTGCGCTGATTTGTGCAAAGGCCGGTTGCAGGGCGGTCAGGAGTTCCGAACGCAAAATCGTATCAATTTCATCCCGGCGATAGGTCTGGGCCACGTTGCCGGAGACATTCGCATAAAACAGAAGGGGATCTGTCAACCGATAGGAATACTGCCCGTGGCAGCGGATGGAGATGTCAATATCCAGCCCGATGTTCTCATCCACGACCCGGAATGGGATCGGTTGCGGGGTGCCATATTTATTTCCCGTGATTTCCCTTAGATTAAAGTAGTAGACCCGCTGATCTTTGCCCGGCTGGCCGCCAAATGTAAAACGCTTGCCCACGTTAGAGAAGGTCGCAAGAAGACTCTCGCCCAGTGATCCGTGAAAAACACTGGGTTCCGTTCCCGTGTCGTAGATAAACTCACCGGGTTCGGCGGAAAACTCAACGACTTGCCCCTGCTCTACGATGGCCATGGCCTGCCCGTCGGCAACTGCCACGACAGAGCCGTCCGAGATGATATTATCGGTTCCGCCTGTGTTGGCAGATCCCGAGTTGATGCGCTGTTTGCCCTTTATGACCAAAATGTCTGTCGGAATGGCCTCACAGTAAAAAAACTCCTTCCACTGGTCGGCGAGTACGCTGCCTACGGCACCTTTGGCCGCCCGGATTAAACCCATATGCTCATATCTCCCTTCAGATGATGTCTATATCTATTACTCTTGCGCTAAAAAGTAAGAACATGTTTTTTCGTGTCTCCCCGCCGTAGGCGGGGAGACACAGTAATGCGCTTCAAAGTAATATATACAATTTCAACACAGGTTCTCCGAAAAGTCAATATGGAATTGCTGGAGAAGGTTGTTTTTTTACATTTTTCATGTTATATTTTTTATATAGATTGCGGAGGGAGAGTATAAATGCCATCCACCACGAAAAAATCCATGCCCTGGGGGTTGGTCATCTTTTTGCTGATTCTACTTGGGCCATTCGGTTTAATTTTTTTATTCAGAAAAATACGCACGGATAAAAGCGTTCCGCTCACAAGCGGAAAAACACCTGCCGCCGCATCTTTTGTACTCATGAGTCTGGGCGCCATAGGGCTACTTGCTTCAATTTCAGGAGGTATGCCAAGTGGTTTTGTCATATCTGCAACGTGGCTCGGTGGCGGGATTTGGATCAATGAGGTATCCAAAAGAATGAAGCTCACCGGGACGAGATATAGAAAATACATTGCGATCATTGCAAACGAGGGGCAGAAGTCGATTGACGCCATCGCATCTGCCATGGGGGTGGCCTATGCCGTCGCGGTGAGCGATTTGCAGCAAATGATTGACCTCGGGTTCCTTGTAGATGCACATATTGATACAGAGAGCAGAGAGATTCACTTGGCGAAAGCCCCACCTCCTCCCAGAGAGCCAGAAACGCCTCCAGTGCCGGAGGCACCCGTTGCGCAGGCACAAGAGCGGGTGGTCGCCTGTAACGGCTGTGGCGCAAATAAGAGAGTGTCTGCGCAAGTTGGCGAATGTGAGTATTGTGGTTCTCCATTGCAATAAAGAACAATAAAAGGCATCCTGCACAAGCTGTGTAGGATGCCTTTTTGCTGTATGTGGTTACCGGATTTGCCCGTTGCCGTAGACCACAAACTTTGTAGAAGTCAACTCCTGCAGCCCCATAGGGCCGCGGGCGTGCATTTTCTGGGTGGAGATACCAATCTCGGCACCCAGACCGAACATGCCGCCGTCGGTGAAACGGGTGGAGGCGTTGACGTAGACCGCCGCCGCATCTACTTCGTCTAAGAACCGCTGGGCGTTGGTATAGTTCTCTGTGACGATACACTCAGAGTGGCCGGAGCCGTGGCGGCGGATGTGGGCGATGGCCTCGTCTATAGAATCCACCACTTTGACGGCCAGGATATAATCTAAAAATTCCGTGTCGTAGTCTTCTTCTGTGGCGGGGATTACACAATCTCCCAAGATGCGCTGGGTTTCATCGTCCCCCCGGAGTTGGACGCTGTAGTGATTCAATAGGGCGGCCGCCTTAGGTAAAAATTGGATGGCCACGGCGCTGTGTACCAGGAGGGTTTCCGCCGCATTGCAGACAGAGGGACGGGAGCATTTGGCGTTCCCGATAATGGCGGCCCCCATGTCCAGATCGGCATCGGCGTCAATGTAGACGTGGCAGTTGCCCACGCCCGTCTCAATGACCGGGACTTTGGCGTTCTCCACCACGGAGCGGATGAGTCCGGCACCACCCCGGGGGATGAGTACGTCAATATATTCCGTCAGCCCCATGAGTGTGACGGCACTTTCCCGGCTAGTGTCCGATATCAGGTGAACGGCATCTTCTGGCAGAGCGGTCTCGGCCAGGGCATCTCGCATGAGCTGGGCCAGGGCCAGATTGGTATGGATGGCCTCTTTCCCGCCCCGGAGGATGGCGGCGTTGCCCGCCTTGAGGCAGAGGGCCGCCGCATCTACCGTCACATTGGGCCGGGATTCATAGATGATGGCCACCACCCCCAGAGGAACCCGTTTTCTGCCGATGACGAGCCCGTTGGGCCGTTTGGACATGTGGAGAAACGCCCCCACGGGATCGTCTAAGGCGATGACATCCTCTACGCCGGAGATCATGCCGGAGATCCGGGCGTCGGTGAGGGTCAGGCGATCCAACATGGCGGAGGCCATACCGGATTCTTGGGCGGCGGCAATATCCTTCTCGTTGGCGGCCAGAATAGTGGCGCGATTTGCATCCAAGGCGGCTGCAATGGCCGCAAGGGCGATGTTTTTCTGTGCCGTCCCGGCTGTGGCCAGGGCCACGGCGGCGGATTTGGCCGATGCGGCCTGTTGGTGTAACTGCATGGTAGAGCCTCCTTTTGGTGATAGAATAGGCTTCTCCTATTTTGCCTCCGGCTTCGCCGTAAAGAGCGTGCCAAATGGTACGCCGTCCACGAGAGAATAGAGCAACTCGGGTGAGGTGCCGTTGGCGATGATCATGTCGATGCCGCTGCGCAGACAGATATCCGCCGCCGCCAGTTTGGTAATCATCCCGCCGGTGCCGCGACTGGATCCGGCTCCGCTGGCCAGGGCGCGGAGGGTATCATCAATGGCTCGGACTTCCGGGATCAGACGGGCGTCGGGATTCGTCCGAGGGTCCCCGTCGTACAGTCCGTCAATATCGCTGAGTAGAACCAGGGTGTCTGCACCGCACATATCCGCCACCACGGCAGACAGGGTATCGTTGTCGCCGAAAATGTGATCCTTTGACTCGATCTCCTCGTGGCTCACAGAGTCGTTCTCGTTGACGATGGGGAGCGCGCCCAGCTCTAAGATGGCATGGAAGGTGTTGAGGAGGTTTTCCCGCACAGTGGGTTGCTCCACGTCGTCCCGGGTCAAGAGGATCTGGGCCACAGGGACGCTGTATTCGCTGAAGAATTTATCGTATAGGTGCATGAGCTCGCACTGGCCCACCGCCGCTGCCGCCTGCTTGAGGGGCAGTGCCGTGGGGCGCTCCGGCATTCGCAATTTATGTACCCCAACGGCGATGGCCCCAGAGGTGACCAGAATCACATCGCTGCCCGCATGTTTGAGATCGGAGAGGATGCGCACCAAATGCTCCATACGGCGGAGATTGAGGGTGCCGTTTGCGTGGGTCAGGGTAGAGGTGCCGACCTTTACTGTGATGCGCCTGTTTGTTTGTTCCATGGGGATCAGCTCCTATGATGGTTTTTTTCTTGTCTCTTTCTTGTCCGGCTGATGCCAGAGAGATGGCTGGTGGTATCACGGTTTGCACCAGTATAGCACATCCCCACCGACTGGCGCAAGGCTAGGCCCTCTCCGCATCTTGCGCCAAAAGGATGATGAAACTACAATTTGAATACACTTAAATATGCTAATCGCAGATGATGACGATAGAGACAATCGTTATTTGAGCACGCTAATGATAATTTTAGATAATTCATAAGATAACCCCGGCATTGCAACAGCAACGCCGGGGTTATGTGCGCCCTGATCCGGGCATACACTGCTTACAGGGACAGATGTTGACAAGTCACACCCTCGATAGTCAACCGGAGGAGGGCACAGGATTTTTGGCGGCCCGTTCCCGCACTACCTGGGTTTATGACGTGCATGTTGGCCGCGATCTCGTAATAGGGGACATGGGTGTGACCAAACAAGAGGATATCAGCCCCGGCTCCATAGCCCATATCCAACAGGGCGGCGTACCCAAATTTCACATTTTGCACATGGCCGTGGGTCATAACAATCCGCTGTCCCTGGAGTTCAAAGGTATCCAGCACCGGATTGCGAGAGCCGAGATCACAGTTGCCCCGCACCACCCGGAAGGGGATTGGAGGGAATTCTGTCGTGAGCGCCTGGGTATCTCGATCGTGATCCCCCAGGTGGAGGATCAAGTCTGGCGTCTCTCGCCGAATGGCTTCTATCATGGGGGCGGTATTGCCATGGGAGTCGGAAAAGACCAAAATATTCATGAAGAAGGTCACCTCTTACGGATTTGTACATATACTGGAGCAGATCAGCAGATATGGAGGAACATATGAAACCGAATATCGACATAAATGAGGCCCAGAGAGTAGCAGCGGCCCGTAGCGCAGATTTAGATAATCTCGTGGGTTCCAAAGACGGACAACGGGTCAAGTCCATCATGGAACAGGAGTCCAACAAGTTAAAACAGGCCGTGGCCGAAGGAGACCTATCAACTTTGAAGAACACCTTTGACAACCTGATGCGCACAGAGGAAGGGGCTAGGCTCATCGGGAAAATTCAAAATATGATCAGCAAGTAATGGGTGACACGGGGGCAGACCAATGGGCGAATTGGAGGAAAAAATCAGCGGGATTTTAAACAATCCCCAAGAGATGGAAAAGATTATGGCCCTCGCCCAGAGCCTCATGGGAGGGAGCGCTGATCCCGGTCCGACCCAAGGCGAGGCGCAAGCCCCCACCTCCGGAAGCGGCCTGAACCTGGAGGGACTCCTCGGCGGTTTAGATCCGGATCTGATGAAAAAACTGGCGGGGGTCTTAGCCGGCGGGATCGGCTCCGCGGCCTTACTGCAGGCCATGACACCACACCTGAAAGAAGAGCGGAAAAACCAGCTAAAACAGGCCATCACCATCGCTCAGATGGTACGTGTGGCAAAGGCAGTGTTTTCGGAGGAGTCCAAAGGGAGGTGAGGTCGCGTGTACAACCGATACATCGGCAACACGGGGAAGTTCTACCGGGTGGAGGACATGGACGACATCCGGTCAGAACCTCCACCGCCTCCCCCGGTATCTCCAGAGCCGGAGCCCACAGAGGACAGGCGTCAAAACGAAGCGCCGCCCCCGGAAGCGGAGGCGGAAAAACCCAAGTTCGACTTAAATGCCCTATTCCACCTGCCGGGCAATCTCCGCCGGGGCATCCGGGACAAACTGCCTGGTGGCATTGACCTGGGCGATATCCTCCTCATTTTGGTGCTGATCTATCTTTTCTTGGAAGGCGACGACGATGACATGCTCATCATCTTAGGTGTACTCATTTTTATCTGGGTGCGGCCACTACTAAAGAAGGAGGAGGAGGAGGCCTAGGATCTTCGCTCCGGCAGAAGAAACACATCTTCCGGTGGAGCGGACAAGTCCAGGCGGATTGTCTCGATGTGATAGACCAGGGTAGAACCGTCCCAGGTCTCCATTTCCACCAGGAGACCGGAGTCCAATTCGATGTAGTAGTAGTCCACATAGCCGAGAGAGCTGGTTTGGACGGACAGAAAGATGACGTAGCGCTCAGAATCGCCCACGGGTTTTCGGGTATAGCCCGCCCGGATGATCTGCTCCGGATCGAGTTCCAGAAGGGCCTCATAACTGGGGATGCCCTGGAACTCGTCGAGGATATGAGTGAGGCTCTCCCCCATTGCCGCCGTCACAGGGCGGGTGATGGGAGCGCGGCCCTCGTGCCAGAGGGTGTAGGTGTCGTGGGAGAGGATCATATTTTCCCCATTGGCCCACCGGATTCGCAGGACGTCGGGGGTGGCCCAGATCTCCGCCGTGGTGGAGGCGGAACCCGCCCCGTCAGACCAGAACCGGGTTTGACGGATCTCGCGGACATAGTAGTCCGCCCGGTACAAAGTGGCCAGGACATTCTGGACATTATAGCGGGTAATCTCTACGTGGAGGGCGGGGTGACCGGGGAGGCCGGTTCCATCGCCTCCGGGGCCTTGATCTGCCAGATCGACCCGTGGCACTATGGTGCCGGGGAACAGATAGAGGGCAAGAAGCAGGGCGACCACAACTACCAAAAGCGCGGCTATGATATAAATCCGTTTATCGCGTCGTTTCATAATCTGTGCCTCCTTCGCCCAGGATTATTAATAGTCTATCGGTCAGAGCCGGGGGAAAAATCCGCCGGTTTTTCGGATTGTTTTCCGAAGTGCCATAAGATGGCGTCAGCGATTCGCCGAGATGCCGTGCCGTCACCATAGGGATTTACGGCCTGGGCCATGGCTTGATAAGCGTTTTGGTCGGTCAACAATTCTTCAGCCAGTTCCAGGATGTCCGGGCCGGAGACACCGGCCAAACGCACAGTGCCGGCATCGCAGGCCTCCGGGCGCTCGGTCTCCCGGCGGAGGACTAAAACGGGCTTGCCCAGGGCCGGGGCCTCCTCTTGGATGCCGCCGGAATCGGTCAGCACCAGATGGCACCGGGATAGCAGGGCGTGCATTTGGACGGTGTCTAAGGGATGGATCAGATGAATCCGATCTACGCCGCCTAAAATTGACCGGGCCGCGCCTTGGACGGCCGGACTCAAATGGACGGGATAGACCACTTCTACGTCCGAGTGCCGCTCGACCAAGGTTTTGACGGCGGTAAAAATCTGGGTCATGGGTTCGCCGTAATTCTCCCGTCGATGGCAGGTGAGGGCGACGACCTTTCGCCTGCCCCAGTCGATCTGATCGATCTCGCTGCCGAAAGTGCCTGAGAAGCGGGGGACGGTGTATGCCATAGCGTCGATCACTGTGTTGCCTGTGACGAACACGCCGTCTGTGATGCCTTCCCGCCGGAGATTGTCTGCGTTTCGTGCCGTGGGCGCGAAGTGGAGGGCGGCGATCTGGCTCGTCAATTTCCGGTTGAGCTCCTCCGGGTAGGGGGAGTAGAGGTCACCCGAGCGCAGGCCCGCCTCTACGTGACCCACGGGAATCCGGTTGTAAAAGGCCGAGAGGGCTCCGGCAAAGGTGGTAGTGGTGTCGCCGTGGACGAGGACTAGATCCGGCACTGCGGTCTCCAGGACGGCACCCAGGCCGTTTAAGGCTTTTGTGGTAATGGTGGCAAGGGTCTGGCCCGGCTCCATGATATTGAGATCGTACTGGGCCTTGATATCAAAGAGATGCATGACACCGTCCAACATCTCTCGGTGCTGGGCGGTGAGACAACAGATGGATTCGATCTCGTCCCGGCGTGAGAGTTCTAAGAGCAGAGGGGCCATTTTAATGGCCTCGGGCCGGGTGCCGAAGATGCTCATGACTTTAATCCGACCCATGTTCTTCTCCCTCCGGGATGTGACTTGACTCTATCGGTGCGTCATTTGACACTTCCGGTGCGATTTCCGGCGTCTCCTGTATGTCTTCCGGTTCTTCCGGTGAGAGGTCCGAGGTGATGTCGTTTTTGCCTGGTTTCTGCCGAAATACCACAAACACGGTGATGGCGATGACGATGAACGCCAAGAGAGTAAAGACAATACGCATTTCGCCGCTGGAGGTGATGACCACGGCAAATAACCCCAACGCACCGCTAATGAGATAGATGATAAACACGGCCTGCTTCTGGGTAAAGCCCAAATCCAACAGCCGATGGTGCAGATGTCCCCGATCCGGCATCATGGGGTTTTGCTTCTTAATGATCCGCCGCAGGATGGCAAAGGTCGTGTCTGCGATGGGCAGCGCCAAAGCCATGAAGGGGACGACAAAGGAGATCAGAGCGTAAAATTTAAACAGGCCCGTAATACTCATGGTGGCTAAGAGATACCCCAAGAGAAGGGCCCCCGTATCGCCCATGAAAATTTTAGCCGGGTTTACATTGTAGGGCATAAAGCCGAGACAGGCCCCCGCCAAGGCGGCGAATACGATGGCGACATTCCCGTTGGCCGCGGCGATGAGGGCTACTGCCAGCATGGTCAGCGAGGCGATGGTGGAGACCCCTACCGCCAGCCCGTCCAGCCCGTCGATGAGGTTCACCGCGTTGGTGATGCCCACAATCCAGAGGATAGTCAGGGGGATGGAGAAAAACCCTAAGTTCAAATAGTCGTAAGCGGAGAAGATGTTGGGGTTGCCGATCCAGTCGATGGTTACACCATGCCAGACAACGATCCCCGCGGCTACGATTTGGGCGAAGAATTTCTGCCACGCCCGCAGGGGGAGGATATCGTCCACTACGCCCACGAAGACGATGAGCACACTGCCGATGAGAATCCCTTGGAGTTCCCGATCAATTTCTGCGAAGAGAGCGACACTGAGAACAAAGCCAATGAAAATGGCGAGCCCCCCCAGACGGGGAATGGGCTCCTTGTGGACGCGGCGGTTATCTTTTGGTACATCCATGGCACCGACCCGTTGGGCGAACCATTTCACGGGCGGGGTGGCGAGGAGGCTAATCAGCAGGGCGACGCCCATGGCGAGCAGAATCTGGAGCGCGAGATACTCAGTCAGATAAATGGTCAACATATGGATTCCTCTGTCATGCGGGTCATTTATTTTGCGACAAACCCGATTTTTTTATAAACTTTTCGCAAGGTTTTATTAGCAAGGAAAGTGGCGCGGTTGGCGCCTTCTGTATAGATCTGGGTCAGATACGCCTTGTCTTTTAATAGCCGCTCCGCCTCTTCCCGGATGGGACGCAGAAGCTCCACCACGGCCTCGCCGACGGTGGATTTGAACGCCCCATAGCCCTGGCCCGCAAACTCCGCCTCAATATCAGCGTAGGATTTCCCGGTAGCGGCGGCGTAAATGCCCATGAGATTGGACACGCCGGGCTTTTCCTGGAGGTCAAAGCGTACAGCGCTATCGCTGTCGGTGACGGCCCGTTTGAAGGCCCGGAGAATATCCTCTGGGCGGTCTAAGAGATAGACACAGCCGGTGTCGGTATCGGATTTGCTCATCTTTTGCCGGGGTTCAGTCAAGCTCATAATCCGTGCGCCCACCTCGGGGATGAAAGGTTCCGGCATGGTGAACACGTCGCCATAGATACCGTTGAAGCGGTTTGCGATGTCCCGGGTCAACTCTACGTGCTGTTTCTGATCTTCGCCTACGGGGACGAGATTGGTCTGATAGAGCAAGATATCCGCTGCCATGAGGGTGGGATAGGTGAACAACCCCGCATTGATGTTCTCGGCGTTTTTGGTTGCTTTGTCTTTGAATTGTGTCATCCGGCTCAATTCGCCGTACATGGTGTAGCAGCTTAATACCCAACTTAACTCCGCATGGGCGGGGACATGGCTCTGGATGAAGAGCGTATTCTTCACGGGGTCTAAACCGCAGGCGATGTACTGAGCCAACTGGGACAGGCAGCGGCTGCGGATTTCCGCTGGGGGCTGGCGGACAGTGATGGCGTGGAGATCTACGATACAGTACAGGCAGTCATACTGTTCCGACAGGTCAACCCAGTTTCGCAGCGCACCCAGATAGGAACCCAGGGTCAAATCCCCGCTGGGTTTTACGCCGCTGAAAATCGTCTGTTTTTCCTCGGCGGGAGAGATGGTGTCCGGCATAATACTTGTTCCTCGCTTTATTAGTCAGGAAGTTTCTACACTCCCAATGTATTCTTGAATCGCATCGCCCAAGATGGCGACGCCCCGGTCGATTTGTGCCAGGTCAGGCACAGAAAAATTGAGCCGGAATCCGGGGTTGTCCGCCTCGTCTGTGGCAAAGGGCGCACCCGGTACAATGGCGAGACTGCGTTTTATCGCATGCTTGGCCAGTTCGGTACCGCTTTTGCCCTCCGGCAGTTGGCCCCAGATGAAGATGCCGCCATCGGGCCGGGTGAAGGAGACCCTGGGATCGAGATGTCGTTCCAACGCCGCGATCATCCGATCCCGCCGAGCGCGATAGAGTTGGACGCACTTCTGGATATGGGCGTCTAAATCGTATTGCGCTAGATAGCGGGCCGTGAGTATCTGGAAAAACAAATTGGTATGGACATCCTGCCCCTGCTTGGCGACAACCATTTTCGTGAGCAGGTCTTTGTGCCCGATCACATACCCGATCCGCATACCGGGGGAGATGAGTTTGGAATAGGAGCCTACAAAGAGCACATGGCCCGTGGTGTCCAGACACTTGAGAGCGGGTACCGGCTCCCCGTCGTAGCGGAGCTCGAAGTAGGGGCTGTCCTCTAAGAGTATGACGTTATATTTCCGGGCAAGTTCCAACAATTTTTTCCGCCGCTCCAGAGATGTGGTGATCCCCGTGGGGTTTTGGAATGTGGGGATGGTGTAGATGAACCGGACATTTGGCTCTCGCCGGAGGGCCTGTTCCAGTTGATCGAGATCCATACCGGCCTCGTCCATGGGGATTCCCACTAGGCGGAGGCGGTAGGAGCGAAAGCAGTTGAGGGCGCCGACAAAGCTGGGGGTCTCGCAGAGGATCGTATCCCCCTCGTTGGTCAGACACTTGGCCGCCAGATCCAGGCCCTGCTGGCCGCCGGAGGTGATGAGAATATCGTCGTCCAGACCGCCGATACCGTGTTTTTCCCGCATCCGATTGGCCGTCAACTCCCGCAGGGGGACATAGCCCTCGGTGATCCCGTATTGGAGGGCCTGAGCGTATTCATTTTCAAAGAGCTCTGCCGCCAGGGCGGCAAGTTCTGCCGCCGGGAAGGTCTCGGCGGAGGGATTACCCGCCGAAAAGGAGATGTCGGCGTTCTGTTTTAAAATCTCCCGGATAGCGGAGGGATTCCGCCCCTGCATACGGTCTGCCAGTCGAATATCCATGGCCTACATCACCCCGATCTTTCAGCTATCGTTGACAAAGTTCTATCGACTTCATATTCTACCACAAAATCGGTGAATTTGAAATATAAATTCACATGATTTTTACGTTTGTGATATAATACGAAAAATACCGAAAAACGGAGACGGCTATCATGGCAAAATATATTTTGGCGTTGGATCAGGGGACCACCAGTTCCAGGGCGATACTATTTGACAGGGCGCAGACAATCATCGGTGTCGCCCAAAGGGAATTTACCCAATACTATCCCCAGGAGGGCTGGGTGGAGCACGACCCCATGGAGCTCTACGCCTCCCAGTTCGCCACCATGATGGAGGTCATCGCCCAGAGCGGAATATCCCCGGCAGATATCGGCGCCCTGGGAATCGCCAACCAGCGGGAGACCACGATCCTTTGGGATCGGGTCACGGGCCAGCCCATCTACAACGCCATCGTCTGGCAGTGCCGCCGCACGGCGGGGATTGTGGATCAGTTGGTGGCAGATGGTCTCTCGGATTATATTCGAGACAAGACAGGGCTGACCCCGGACGCCTATTTCTCCGGCTCTAAAATCGCCTGGATACTAGATCAAGTGGCGGGCGCACGGGAGCGGGCCAGACGGGGGGAGATCCTCTTTGGTACAGTGGACACATGGCTCATCTGGAAACTCACCGGGGGAAAAACCCACGTCACCGACTACACCAACGCCTCCCGGACCATGCTGTTTGATATCCACAAGTTGGACTGGGACGATACACTATTGGAGGCACTAGATATTCCGAGAGAGATGCTACCCCAGGTGTGGGGTTCCTCGGAGATTTACGGCTACGCAGAAGTCCAGGGCGTATCCGTCCCCATTGCGGGGATTGCGGGAGATCAGCAGGCGGCCCTGTTTGGCCAGTGCTGTTTCGAGGGCGGTCAGGCGAAGAATACATATGGGACAGGCTGTTTCTTGTTGATGCACACGGGAGACACGGCATATCGGAGCCAAAACGGGCTTATCACCACCATATGCGCGGGCATTTCTGGCCTACGACCGCCCTATGCCTTGGAGGGCAGCGTATTTGTGGGCGGTGCCTCCATCCAGTGGCTCCGGGACGAGATGCGCCTGTTCCCGGACAGCCCCGACGCGGAGTATCACGCCGGCAAGGTGGCGGATACCGGCGGGGTCTATCTGGTCCCGGCCTTTACCGGTCTCGGTGCGCCCCGCTGGGATATGTACGCCCGGGGCCTGCTCATCGGCATCACCCGCGGCACCCGGCGGGAGCACGTGATCCGTGCGGCCCTGGAATCCATCGCCTACCAAAGCGATGATCTCATCACCGCTATGGAGAAAGACACAGGGGAACAGATCACGGAACTAAAAGCCGACGGGGGCGCCTCCCGTAACGGATTGCTCATGCAGTTTCAGGCGGACATCTCCAATAAAAACGTCCGCCGCCCCAAAATCAGCGAGACCACGGCTTTGGGCGCCGCCTATCTGGCGGGTCTCGCCACAGGCATGTGGAGCGGGCTGGAGGAGATCCGGCAACTCTGGGAGTGCGACGAGATGTTCACGCCTCAGATGGACGAAGAAACACGGGCTAATCTGCGGCATGGCTGGCACAAAGCCGTAGGCCGCAGCCTGGACTGGGCGGAGCGGTGATGTATGAAAAGGAAACCTTTTGAGAGCGAAATATACTTTAAGTTGCAAGAGGCAGAACGTGAGGCAGAAACGATAGCGAAGCGGTACTCCTCAGAAGATGTGCTGAAAGCCATGCGGGAAGCTATTGTGCCTCAGATGGGGGAAGAAACGAAAAGAAGTCTGCGAAAGGGTCGGGAAGAGGCGGTGGGGTAAGGATTGGAGCGATAATGTGGTCTCTTGTTTCAAGATGCATTTCTACGGTGTATTCTAAATTATTGAGATAATGGTGATACGCCACAATAATAAAATAGGATATCGTATCAAGACAAGCGGGAATACCTGCGTCTATTAGCACATCGGCCAGTTCACTGTCTGCTGGACGCAACCAATTATTACGAATGGACAACCCTAAGCTAAAATGAAGTGAAATTAAATCATTGAGCGCACTATTTTTGATCCATTCAATATCTTCTGGCGCTAAAAGCTCATTTAGTTGCCTAAAAGCTTCGGGCAGTGAATTAGGTATCGTGGCATCAGATTGTTCCTCAACGATATTCTCAACAGGGGAGATGTCAGCATAATCGAGCATATCGGTGTAGTTGGGAATTTCGACATAATCAGGGGTGGGCGAATTTTGACAAGCGGTAAAAGCAACAAGCATCATCACCGCACAAGCTACAAGCGAAAAGCACTTCAAAGTAAAAATTTTCACTAGATATCCTCCTTCCAGCATTTGAACTTCCTACACCCTCCACACCATATCCACATGGGGAATATCATCCTCCAAGTATTCCTTGCTCATAACCTCGAATCCCACGCCTGCGTAAAAGGGGATGGTATAGGATTGGGCGGAGATTTTTACACGGGTCTCCCGCCATTCCTGGCTGATGAAATCCAGGGCCTGTTGCATCATGCACTTTGCAATCCCCGTACGCCGGTGGCTTGGGGCCATGACGACCCGGCCAATGGAGACCTCCTCAAAGGTGACGCCTTTCTCTAGTATCCGAAGGCATCCGACCAGTTGATTCCCGTCAAAAGCCATTAGGTGAACGGCGTTTTGGTCCTTGTCGTCTATATCGGGATAGATACAGGTCTGCTCAATGATAAACACCTCTTGCCGCAGTTTCAAGATGTCATAGAGCTCGGCACTTGTCAAATCTTTAAATTTCTTCATGCTATACTGCATACATATCTCCCTTGTCCAAAATCTCAATCAACACCGTCATCACGCCGCCGCAGACCATGCCGTCTTCTTCGGCTGCGTCGGTGAGGTCAACTTCCATCAGGCAATACCCGCCCTGATCCAGCAGAACCCTGGCCCGGCGGATGACGTCGGCCTCGGTGCAGCCGCCGCCCATGCTACCGATGATCTCTCCCGTGGCGGTCACGGCCATCTTGGCCCCGGCCTCCCGAGGGGTGGAGCCGCGGGTGGAGACGATAGTGGCCAGGGCGATCCCTACGGGGGGATTAGCGGCCAAAAATCGAAACAGATTCATATCTACGGCGTCCTCATAGGACGCTTTTTTTGCGTCGCCCTTCGGGCCGAGCCGTTTGACCTGCACCATCTCTGCGATAATAGAAAGGGCGATTTCCTCCGGCGTGACGGAACCGATGGGCAGGCCGATGGGGGCGTATAAATTGTCCAGCAGAGGGTCACCTACGCCGATCTGGGTTGCCGCTTGCTCCTTGACAATGGCGATTCGCCGCTTGGAGCCAACCATGCCGACATAGCGGGGGTGTAGCCCCGTCATAAGGGCTTCTAGGCACTGGATATCATGGCGATGGCCACGGGTTAGAATGGCTATATAGTCGTTCCGGCGGATGGCTAGGCGGTCACCCATGTGGGAGAAATCGTCACAGAGCACGGTGTGGGCCGTGGGGAATCGATCTGGGTTGGCAAAGGCGGGGCGGTCGTCGTAGACCCAGACTTGAAATCCCAGGGCGGCGGCAAATTGACAGAGGGGTACGGAGATATGCCCCCCGCCCAGAATCACGAGCCGGGGATTGGGGAGAAAATACTCCGCCAGTTGCAATCCATCGGCTGATTGCGTGAACTGGAGACCGTCCGCTAGGGGTGCATCCTCCGGCATATTCTCCAACTGCCGTGTGATTCCGGCGGGATCATAGCGGGAGATTAACTTGCAGGGCTGGCCCGCCTCAATTTGTGCGAGAATCTGGCTATAAAGCGTTGTCATTTTTGTGGGCCTCCTGGGTACATATATTGCGTCTTCACTTTTCCGTGCCATGCGATGGTGATCGCTTTTTCTGGGCATTGGTTAATACAGCGGTAGCACATGGTGCAATTGTGCTTGTGGGTGATGCGCCCATGTTCGGATACCAGGTTACCCATGGGGCAGAGATCAACGCAGATGCCGCAGTTGGTGCAATCATCTGCGATCCGGACGGAGGTGTTCGCCCGTTTCTCTACCGCAAATAGGAATACGCCCTGTATCAGCCCCAGTGCCTGTGATCCGATGTTAAATCCACGCTTTTTAACTGTTCCGGCGCTAATATTGCGGCATATGATCTGCATGTTACGTTGTGATTTTATGATGCATCTTTGTATGCCTTTGGCACTTGTCATGGGCAGTATAAAGACATTGCTCACGTTGTTTGGCATGAAGAAGTGCTCCGCATAGATCACGTTGATGTGATCTGGCGGGAACAGGGAGGCAAACGCCCTTGCGCCGTCGCCGGAGAGGATCAGTTGCGTGCAGAGGATGATCACCTTTTTGTTTTTGAGAGAGTCCATATGACACGCCACAAACTCCCGCAAAATCCGCGGCACTCTGGACATATAAATCGGATAGCAAAATGCGATCTTGTCTGTTGTACCGATCAGCTGTGCAAAGTCCAGGTCTTCTTCAATGGAATAGCGTGGGGCGTCCATGTGTTGGCTGAATAGTTCGGCGATGTATCTGGAATTGCCCGTGCCGGAGAAATAGAGCATGATCATAGGGGTCGGTGCCTCCTACTGAAAAATAGAATGATCGTTCTCTAAATCATTCTATCACACCCCCGCCGAAACGTCCAAATGTCTTTCTGTAAGTCTGTGGGGAAATATGGGTAGTGTAACACGGGCGCACAATGTGCGCCCGCTTGCATCTTGTCTATTGTAGGGAAATATGATACCCTGTCTGTGCAATAGACTGGGGGAGTTACGCATGAAAAAAGCATTCGTCGGGATGAGCGGGGGAGTGGATAGTTCGGTGGCGGCTCTGCTGTTGATGGAGCAGTACCAAGTGATTGGCACCACCATGAAGCTGTTTCACAGTGCGGATATCTGCCACGAGAGCGCCAAGACCTGCTGTGCTATCACCGATGTGGAGGACGCCCGGCGGGTGTGCAATCGGCTGGGGATCGATCACCACGTGCTCAACTACACGGAGCAGTTCCGGCGGGAGGTCATGGATCGTTTTGCCGCGTCCTATGCAAAAGGAGAGACCCCCAACCCCTGTATCGACTGTAATCAATTCGTAAAATTCCCGGAACTCCTCCGCCGGGCGGAGCAATTGGGGTTCGATTATATCGCCACAGGCCACTACGCCCGGATCCGGTGGGATGCGGCCACAGGGCGGTATCAGCTCCTCCGGGGGAAAGACCGGAGTAAGGATCAGTCCTATGTGCTCTACGCTATGACCCAAGGGGAGTTGGCCAAGACCCTTCTACCCCTGGGGGACAAGACGAAAGAAGATATCCGAGCCATTGCCCTGGCCCACGATCTGGTGACGGCGGACAAGCCGGACAGCCAGGATATCTGTTTCGTCCCCGACGGGGATTACGGCGCATTTCTCACAGAGAAGATGGGCCTTGTCGCCCCGCCGGGGGATATTTTAGATCAATCCGGCAAGGTGCTGGGGCGCCATACCGGGGCGATTCGCTATACCATCGGTCAGCGGCGGGGATTGGGCGTCGCCGCCCCTGCGCCCCTCTATGTGACGGGAAAAGACATGATCCGCAACACTGTGACGGTGGGAGATCAGGCGGCGCTTCTACGGGATCGCTTCACTGTGCGCGCACCCAATTGGATCGCCATAGAAGCCATTGCGGAGCCAATCCAGGTGACAGTCATGGCCCGCTATCGGGATCGGGAGACGGAGGCGACCCTCTATCCGCTGGAATCCGGCGGAGTGGAGGTCCGGATGAAGGAGCCAAAGCGTGCGGTGAGTCCTGGTCAGGCGGCGGTATTCTATCAGGGCGATATTGTAGTCGGCGGCGGCGTGATTGATTGTTAAGAGAGGGGAGAGCGTTATGTACAGACGAAAGCGGGTGACCGCTATTATCCTGGCCGCAGGGAGCGGGCGGCGGATGAAAAGTGATGAGAATAAAGTTTATCTCTCCCTGGGCGGTCAGCCTATAATCCAGTATTCCATTGAAACCTTCGCACAGCACCCCTGTATCGACGAGCTGGTGCTCGTCACCCGGCCCGACGAAGGGCCGCAGATGGAGGCACTTTTGGGGACACTCGATCTCCCCAAGCCCACTCGGATTGCCTGCGGCGGCGCTACCCGACAGGAATCCGTGCAGAAGGCCCTGGCCGAGGTCAAAAGTCCCATCGTCATCGTCCACGACGGCGCCCGGCCCTTTGTTCAGAGGGAATATATCACCAAGTGTATGGAGGCCATGGATCGCTACGACGGCGCTATTGTGGCCCTGCAGACAGCGGAGCCGCTCATCAATACCAAAGGGCAAGCTGTGCAAACAGAGGGACAACTCTATGCCGCCCAGACGCCCCAATGCTTTCATACGAAGATTTTACGGAAATGCCATAAGAAACACAGGCAATCCGATACGGCTACAGATGACAGCAATCTGTTGGAGAGAGAGGGCTACAAGGTGGGAATCGTGGCGGGAGATGGGTTCAATATCAAGATTACCACGCCGTTGGATTTGCCGGTGGCAGAAGCTTGTTTGAGTATGCTTGAAAAATAATCTGTCGAGAAAAAATAGATTTATTGAGTGTGCTAATTGAAAAATACCACGCAGGATTTCCTGCGGGGTATTTTGATGGTCTCTTGGAGAATTTCCGGTGTGGCGGTTTTTGTGTTATACGTGTGTCAAACCTCCACGCCCACAAGTTCCGCCTCCGCGTGTTCTTCCATGAAGCGGATGATCTCGTCTAAAGACTGCCTAGCGTGGGTGAAGTCGCCCGACAGGACGGCGACACCGAGGGTCAGGGTCTGGTGCATATCCTGTGTGTCCACCTCGGATACGGCGGCGTTGAAGCGTCGCCGTGTTTTGTCGATGAGGCTGCGGCAGACTTGACGCTTGTCCTTCAGCGACGCGGCGTGGGGGATGTGGAAGGTTAGTTTGGCGGATTGTGTGTGCATAAGGTTAGCCCTCTAAGTCTGGTAAAAAGCTGATTTGGACACGCCCCTCTAACAGGAGCTTGTGTAATAGGTTTTTACCTTTATCTTTGTTGTCAAGGCTATCGCCATAAGTGGCTATCAACTTATAAACGCTATCCGTTGTACTACGCACAATTTCCGTCTTTCGTTTCTCGTCATATACACTGAAATAAAATTGCAGTTCCACTTGTTCATTTCTGCTTTCGGAATATGTAAGATTTCCACCGTAAAGATCATAACAATCAAAAATGCTCTGAAAATATGAATAATCCGCCTCTCCTAAAGAATGCCCATAGAATTTGATTTTGCTTACATCAGGGGGTAACGCTCCTGGGTGGAGGTTTTTTTGCGAGAGCTTCCTATGTGTTTTTTTGAAAATATCCATATCTGGAGATGCAGGCTTAAATGTTGTGTCTACCCCAAAAATGATATTATCATCGACATAAGTACCATGAACATTCGTGACATCTTTCACCAAATCATTTAGTTTATTGCTCTCAGGACTGGCGTGATCAGAACGAAAGGGATTCGTGTAGTTAAAGTTAATGACATTTACTTTTTTGCTATCCACTACGTCTTTCATCAATAAATCCATCAGTTTAACGGCATTGGATAGATAATTTGCGTTGTTTTCCATTGCGGCTTGTAGGTATTCAGAGAATTGGCGCTCAAATGCTATTAGCTGATCAAGAAACCAGTATGAATCATAATTTGTAGGTGTGCCGCCTTCTATACGACTTTCTCTCATATGATTTTCAATGTATACAGCCTCACTATCTACTTGTTTTATTACATATCCTCCGTGCCTATCATAAAAGTCTGCAGCAGTATTCACCCAGCTATTTAATAGAGACTGATTTCTGTTTACTTTGGAAGTTAAAGTTTCCTGTAAACTTTGTTCAATGTCAGTCCAATCCTGCCCTTCAGGTAGGTTGTTCAAAAAATGAACCCCCCAAAAACTATTGTGCCACTTATTGTCTTGGCGTAGCCAAGCGAAAAAATCCTTATAGCCTGATTTTAGCTTGCATTGCAGATCAAATCCATTGCCTATAACCAATAATATATTTTTTGATGGTCCAAGCATTACTCCACCCCCATCATCCCAATCTCACTCGCATCACCCGTCCCCAGCTCCCCACGGAACGCCCGCGCAAGAATCGCCTTCTTCATCAAATCCACCTGTCCAATCACACCCTCGCACAGCGCACGAGCGCGATGCTCTTTTTCGAGGAGGCTGTCGAGGATGCGGACGGTTTCTTGTTGTTCATAGAGGGTGGGGAGATGAATTTCTATTTTCGCCAAAGAGCGTCCTGTTAAATGCTTTATTGTAGTTCCAGTAAAATATTGCTCAAGCTTTCCGGAAATACTTGAAAAATAAAGATAATACATGAGCAATTCACTGATAACAGCACCATTGCTTCTAAAGCGGTGTAAGGCTTTTTGATAAATTAAATCACCATCTCCAGTTGCCCATATTGCGCACCTTCCGGGCTCGCCACCCTCACAAATGAACAAATCGCCGTTCTTAACTGAGAACACTTCTTTGTCACTTTCGGTTGCAGCCATCTTCGCATCATCTAATTCAAAGCTAAACCATCGTACATTTACATTTCTAAGATAGCCGGTAGGAGTTCCTTGATTTTTAGCTTTATCAAGCATTTTCCCAAGTTTGAACGTGCCCAATCCCCCTAGTTTCTGGCTCTCCCAGCTATCCAACCCCACCCCACTCTCCGCCCGCCACTGCGCCGTCAGCTCTCCGGTGAACGCCTGATGCAAAATCGCCGCCTTACGGGTCTCAAAGCGATCCAGCGCCGCTTGTACCAGCTCTTTGGCACGGTCGAGTTTTGCGAAGAGGCTTTCGATGCGGGCGACGATGCGGTGTTGTTCGGGGAGTGGTGGGAGGGGGATTGGAATTGTCTTCATACTTGCTTGGGTTAATTTGAGCCTAGTTGTGCCATTTACATAGCCTCTGTAGTCAAATGCGTTTAAGTAGTACATCATAAAGACATTACTCGTCGTTCCAAAAAAAGACCGCAAAATATGAGCGTGATTATTTACCCATGCTTTTCCCTCAATGATATATGCCTTATCTTTTATGAGATCAAAGAATGGTGCGCCATCTTCGCCAACTAAAACTAAATGCTCATCAGTGAGATAATCATCAATCCATCCAACTTGTCCAGTTGCACCATAATAAGGAATATCCCCTTGGCGGACAGCTCTTTCAGTTGCATTGATTGGCTTGCGGAAGTTATCGAGGCATTCAGCAAAACCGCCAATCAATTTCACCCACACCCAATTCCCCGGCACCTCATACGGCCACATCACCCCTCACCCCCAAGACTCTTCAGCTCCTTCACCACGCTCATCACAAGATCAACCGCCTCTTCCAGTTGGGCCGCGATCTCCTCGCCGCTCTCGATGGGGTTCTGCAGATCATCGTAGTCGAGTACGCTGTCATCCCTGATCAGGCCCAGGTCGAGGCTGTCGGCTTTGTCGGTGATCTGGGCGCGGGTGAAGCGATTCCAGCGCTCGTCTGTGACAGCGGCGCGGTCATCTGCGTGGTATGCGGTGACGAAGGCGTCGAAGTGTTCGTGTTTGAGCGGGGTGGTTTTACCGAAGCTCGGCATATTGGTGCGGAGGTCGTAAATCCAGACCTCTTTGGTGTTACCTTGATCTGTTTTGCCACGGGTGAAGAAGAGCACGTTGGTCTTTACGCCTTGGGCATAGAAAATCCCCGTGGGCAGGCGTAGGATAGTGTGGAGATTACACTTGTCCATCAAATCCGCGCGGATCTCCGCACCATCATTGTCGGCAAAAAGCACGTTATCCGGCAGCACCACGGCGGCGCGGGATTTTCCATCTTTTTTCAAGCTGCGGTAGATGTGCTGGAGAAAGTTGAGCTGTTTGTTTGAGGTTTTGAAAGTCAGATCAGCACGAGTGGTTCGCTCCCCGCCTTTCTTTGTGCCGAATGGCGGGTTCGTGAGCACCACATCAAAACCGCTCATCTGTGCACCTTGGTTGGATAGCGTATCAGCAAGCAAAATCTCGCCCTCGATGCCGTGGAGCATGGCGTTCATCAGCGCGAGGCGGTGGGTGTCGTGGACAAGCTCACAACCGGAGAAAGCTTGCTTCTTTTGGAAGTTTTGCAGATCGAGGGACAGACTATACAGGTCATTATTATGGTCTTTCACATGCTGGTCAGCGGCGATCATAAAGCCGAAAGTACCACAAGCGGGGTCATTGCACCGCTCGCCAGCTTGCGGGTCAATGAGTTTTACCATGATGTCAATCAGCACCCGCGGCGTGAAATACTGCCCCGCGCCGGACTTCTTCTCACTGGCGTTCTTTTCGAGCAGTCCCTCATACAAATTACCCAGCCCCTCCTCCTTGGCGGAGTACCAATCGAGCGCGTCAATACTGGTGATGATTTTTTCCAAATTCTTCGGCTCATCAATGTTAGACCGCGCCCCGGCGTAAATTTCCCGCACACGCCCGGTGCAGTTCTCGCCCAGGTGTTGGAGCAGCTCACCATAAAAACGCTTGAGTTCCACGCCCTGCTTTTTGACCAGCACTTCCCAGCGGTAGTCGGCGGGGATTTGCCCATCAGTCTCGGTTTCTTTGGTCATCTTCAAAAAGAGGATATATGTAAGCTCCGTGACGTACTGGTGATAGGTAATCCCATCATCTCTCAGCACGTTGCAGAGGTTCCATAGCTTGGAGACAATTTCTTGGTTATTCATGCGGTGGCTCCTTCGTCTTCATAGAGATAGTCTTTCAGTTCGGACAGATACGCTTCCAGCTTGCCTTCGAAAATCTTGTCAGCGCGTGTGAGGCCGCCCTGTGTCTGGAATGCACCTGTGTTGAACATCTCCTTGTCGATCACAGTCTCAGAACGGAGTGTTTTCTCCATGCGCCCCAGCCAGTCAAGTTGGATTTTGGAAAAGCGATGATTCTGCTTGAGCTTATCCACTGCCCGCGCCAAGCGCTCCTCATAGTTCACAAGAGGAGACCCCAGGGCATAGCGGCGGATGTAGCTGATAATATCAGCGGCGATGTCCTCGTTTTTCAGCTCCCGCCATGCGGTGTTGAGCTGTGTTTCGGTAAAGTGATGGCGATCAAGCTCTAGTTTGAGGCTCTTCAAGCTCTCTCGTGTCAAATCCTGCGGCCGTGTACAGACCACCTTCAGCGCCGCAATGGTATTGATGTTATTGTTGATGAAGGCGTTGAACTCCTCCAGATAATCCTGCGGCGTCTGCCCTTTCCCGTAGCCACGGGTATGGCTGATCAGTTCATCTTGATGGTCGGAATAGACAACCGGGCGGCCTTGGCTCATCCCACCCTCGCTTAAAATCTCAAACAGTTGCTCGTTTTTCAGCAGATATGCCACCGCATCCCGGACGGGCATGTCCGCTAAAACCTCCACAAACTGCGTGGGGTTCAATCCGCCGGAGAGATCAAGGAAATGTTCCAGCGCCTGCTCACTGAGATTGCGCTTTCTGCGCTGAACCTTGGCGATGATCATGTCAATCTGGTTCTTGAGCTGCTGCTCTGATTCCAAGGCTTCGAGACTGTTTAGTAAGTCATTAAACGATGCGGATGGGCTCTGTACCACTGGTTTCATCGTACTAACCGGCTCTAGGGATTCATACACGCCCACGGGGTCGTAAATCTCAAAGTGCGTCTTTCCAATCTTCGGGCAAAGACGAGTGGCGCGTCCGAGCATCTGTTCGAACAAGATACGAGACTTCACACGGCGCATAAAGACGAGCGTGGTGATCTCCGGCACGTCTATGCCTGTCGTTAGAAGATCGACGGTCACTGCGATATTGGGATACTGCTCGTTCTTGAAGCGTTTGACGACTTCTATCGTTTTCTTCGAATTCCCCTCGCCGATGCTACCGGTGATCTTCCGGATGGCATCATTAGGAACACCTGCAGATTCGTAAATCTCTTTGAGCGTCTTGACGATGAGGTCAGCGTGATTATCATCCACAGCGAAGATGAGGGTTTTCGCTTCGCCTTCCGGATTCAAGTCACGAGAAATTTCTTCCAACACCGTGCGATTGAAACTCTCTGTGATCACTTGGCGATTGAAATTCTCCACATCAAAATTGAGCTCATCCTCTAACTCGTCACTATTGAGGACCTCGCCCGTAATGGCATCATAGCGGATTACAGTATCGCCCGCTTTGAAGTTGATTCCTTCCACACGTAGCTTCGTCTGGATGTCATGGGGTGCATCGTGATCAACGAGATAACCCTCAATGACGGCGCGGCGATAGGGGTACTCAAACACGGGTCTGCCGAAAATCTCCGCAGTGTGCAGCGCAGGCGTTGCGGTCAGGGCGATTTTCACTGCGTCAAAATAGTCAATCACGGCGCGGTATTTGCTCACAAAATCGGTTTGATCACGGTAGAGCTGCTCGTCATCGCTCATGTCTTTGTCGAGCACATAGCCCCGGTGCGCTTCGTCTATGATGATGAGGTCATAATCAGAAACCGCTGGCATGGTGTCGGCTTCGTTGTACAGAACACGCTTGACAAGACTCTGCACCGTGGCAACGTGGACTTTCGTCTCGCGGTCGATGTCTTTATCGTCCAGATTCTTGATGTTGTAAATCTCATCGAGAGTCATCAGGTCTTCGAGTTTGACTTCTTTGAACACATCTTGCGCCTGCTCACCGAGCGTCGTGCGGTCAACGAGGAACAGGATTCGTTTGAAACGTCCCGATTTCAAAAAACGATAAATCATACCGAGGACG
>Ga0131853_10001899_pt1 | contig 37307 bp, 25 predicted proteins | sample TergutLab28metaG_FD_92764 | JGI IMG/M metagenome (GOLD analysis project Ga0131853, IMG submission 92764) | Labiotermes labralis P1 segment gut microbial communities from Petit-Saut dam, French Guiana - Lab288 P1 (version 2) (version 2) | ecosystem: Host-associated > Arthropoda: Insects >... | reverse complement strand
TGGAAGTATTAAGAACAATTTATTTTTCTTATGCACACTCAGCAATTTCATATGGTATTATTTTCTGGGGTAATTCACACTTCAGTACTAACATTTTTAAAGTTCAACAAAGGATAATAAGAACTATCACAAACACAGGTAGACGCGATTCATGTCATCTATTATTTAAACAATTACAAATACTGCCACTTCCGTCTCAATATATATTTTCATCCATGATATAAACACACGGTATAATCACGATCTACATTTGCCATCCACAAATTTAACATTGGTAAATAAAGGTGTCCTGTATTCTGGAAGCAAAATTTACAACTGCTTACCACTGAGTATTAAAGCTCTCTCAGGTGATGCTAAACATTTCAAAACTACACTTAAGAGTTACCTACTTAAGCACTGCTTTTATAGTTTAGATGAATACTATCAATGTCAATGATTAAGGTTCTTAATAATTTTTAGTTACTTTTGCTTTTTTTCTTTTCTTATATCCTTTTACTATAAGTTAAATTATAAACTATATGTTATTATGTAACATGTAGCATAACTTGCTCATGTTATTTGTGTTACGATTAGCCTGAAAGTTGTTGTTGTGACAAATGTTTTGCACACTTCTGTATTATTTATGTACGAGTATGTATGACTTTGACTACTTCCATATCTGTAAAGATCTGACGGAAGGTAAATCAATCAATCAATCAGTCATGGTGGATGAACAACCAGACACCCACCCTATTTCCTAGTGCTTGAATGCTACAACTGTAGTTACAAATTCCACTCAGATTATGGTTGCATATATGCTTCCTTCCACATGTGTATAAGCAAATTCCATGCCCAAGGAGTCATGCCTTCTTGTCTATATATCAGATTTATAAACATGAATTATGGGAGGTCTTGGACTGCAGCACCAGTGACTGGAATAGATTTGTATCTGTACTCACCCAACATCATTTCCATGATGTCTCTGTGCTTGTACTAAGCGAAAATAGTGGCCCTTCATTGACAGCAATTCTGAGTGAGTCCCATGCTCCCTTACTAATCCATCCTGCACACAACAGAATGTTATTATTTTCAGAATTTTTGATGGACACAGATGAATATGTTCATGAACAGTAATTGAAGGGAATGCAGCCAATGAGGATAAAATGGCCAAATGGCCTTTGTGAGCTGATTTGATAAGTGCAAAAATAGATGAAATATGCTGCAGCTATGGAAGACTTCAAAAAGTTATGTTTGTGATAAATTCTGGTTAAGCATCTCAGAGCAATCCATATCAACACCACCAAGAAAGTCATCATCTGCAGAACTGGCCAATATCATACCAGCATAGGAAATATAAGTTTATTAGGGTGATGTCTGTACTTATCCTTCAAACTGTATGCATATGGCTGAAAAGAACATTTATTCTAGTTTATCTTGTTATATGAAGAACTGCGGTAAATTGTTTTTTAAAACAATGTTCCTTCAAAAGAAACATATGTGAGGGCCATACAGCCATATTACCATCAGTACACAAGTAATGATTATTGTCCTTGCAAGTTTAGTTGACTCTTGAAAGAAATAACATTCTTTATTTGTCGTAGAAGATGGGAAAATAACAAAAGCAGAATATAAGAAGTTATAAAAAATAGGAGGGCTTAAAGAATGCAATGCATACAGTGATAACAAATGAGCTGTTAAGTAACGTTGCTATCATGTTATAACTTCCTCAGAATGGTTCGTGATTTAAGGCAGAGAGTAAAGCTAAACTTATGACACAGCAGGAGCAAGAGCTGTCCGAGAGAATAATTTGGCTAACTCAGACTGGGAACACCATTACTAAAAAAGATACTGAGAAAAAGTGATTTGATGTACCATAAGAATAAGTTTCAAATCCATTTGTAAAGGAAAATGGAATGGGTGGTCATGATTGGGTAGAGAGCTTTCTGCATCATAATCTCAAGATCATGACCCACAAAGTCCAGAAATTAAAGTGCTTCACTCTTAATGACTACTTTTGGGAAACTATGGCAACAATGGAAGAACTAGGAGTAATGAACAAACCAGAGCACATTTACAATGTCCAGGAAGAGGGATGTAAAGTATGCCTTCACCAGTAGCTCCTTGTTCTGACACATGAAGGTTTAAAAAGCATTAAATATGTTGATCCTGAAGAGGAGTGAAGTGTCACCACTGTTTCCAGTGAAAACACTAGTCCATCAGCCACATAACAGTGTCACTCTTTAAAGGATACAAGATGAAGAGAGCATGGCTTGATGCAATACCTCTCAGATCTATTGCTAACATAAGCAGTACAATAACATAAGCTTATACATTCATGGTTCCGTGCATCGTTACAATTGTTCCAAAATAAACACCAACAAGATGACACTTATGGACTATCCTTTATTTCACGGTTAGTCATGGAATACAACAAAAGATTATACAGTATGCCAGAGACTGCCTGTACAGTGTACGATAAAAGTGAACTCCTGATGATGAGCTCCCTGAAGCTCGAAACATGTAGAGTAAAGGACGACTAACCGTGAAATAAAGGCTAGTCCATAAGTGTCATCTTATTGGTGTTTATTTTGGAACAATAACATAAGCCTTTTTACCTGTCTGTCCCATTTCTGTTGCTATAAAGTTGAAGGCCCCTACTTTTTGTATCTGACAGAACAATATCACATCTGGATCACTCCACAGTGGAAGCTGCAGGCCACCATAATATTATAATTTTCTCCCTTCCAATCACATTACCGACATGGAAAAATCTGTCTTTGGTATCTCTGAGCATTACTGAAGAGGATCAGCTGTTTCAAAACCATGGCATATACTGTATAATCACCTAGCTGATGCTTTGCATTATTTTCACTCAAGCAAGGGATAAGGCAGCCATGCTAGCCAACATTAGAATAGGATATCATGCCACTGGAATCTAGCCCTTCAATGCGTCAATTATCATGAACAAAGCATTTGCTACCGGTGTAACACACAGCTAGTATGCTAAAGCACCAATTACTGCTGTTGCATCACTGAAGACTTAGAATGATTCTCTTGTGCCTGGTATACCTGACAAAGTTGCATACACAAAAGGGAATTATACTAAATGTTCTCTTCCGGTAACGATGATGATTCCAATTTGGTGAGGATTCCAAACACTTTGTCCTTTGTGTAAAAATAACTGTTTTCTGATTTTCTTTTGCTTCCATCTGCATTGAATGTTTTTAGCTTCACTTTATACTTCCATTTCTTTATACTGTACAGCATTATCACAATTTGAACTACTCCATATCACGTTTGTACAAGTAATTGTAATATACCTCTACAATGAAAAATATATTGTAAAGTATAAAACTAGAATTATAATTATAATTACTAAATTGTTTATTACAACTGTGCAATGCCAAAACCTGCAGACAATTTTACAGTTTAAGATCTCAAACTATCTGCTTCCAGCTGTTGCATTTATAAATTGGTGTTTCGTGTTTTTCTAAAGCTGGCGAGAGTTTTCATGAATGAAACCTTCTCCTCTAACCTATGAAGCAAGTAGTTGATGGTCTTATTACCAGCAAACATATGCTCTTCAAAACGAAGTACATGATGTTGCTTAAATTTCCAAGATCCAAGACAAAATAAAGAGGACATTTTGCACCACTAGAGAGCAATGCTGAAGGGACCAAATATCATGTTATACCCCTTCACAGTACATACAAACAAGGTAGACCAACAGAACAAACAAAGAGAGAGATATATACAAGAATAAAAAATAGATGATATTTCTGATATTGACAAGACCATCATCTTTCATGGTAAAGAAAACTGAGAGGTGAAACCAATATCAGTTTCCATTAATTCAATAGAAGAATCAGAAAACATCTCACCAAATAAGTATGGAACAAATCAGTGGCGTACTGAGGGGGGGATGTTGGGGTTTTCAACACCCCCCACCCCCCGAAATTCTGAAGGCCCTAGAAAATCGTGCCAAACTCAACCCAATTGTGTAAACTGTTAAAAATTGCAGAATTTAGGATGCCAACACCCCAAGATATTCGGAAAAAGGCAGTAAAATTCTAAGAGGTTCACAATTGTTTTACATTAGCAATGATAAATAAATTGGTCGTCATCATAAATAGTCTTAAAGTAACAAAAGTTAATAAAATTTTACTATATGAAGTGAAATTTCTTGTACCAAATTACAGCTGCCTCCAGAACCCCTGACTGGGGGCTACCGCCCCCAGATCCCCGTTCTCTCTGTCCTCTGTCTTCAACTGAATTTGTTGAACCCCCTCCAAACAAAATTCCTGGGTACACCACTGGAACAAATGTGTGATTTTGCTGTTTCCTGCAGTGCGATACAGACAAAAACCACAGTGACCAGCAAACAACTTACTTGGTCAATGGGCAGTACAATTTAAATATCAGCTTTAGGCCTCTCAGAAGAATAAAGTTTGTACAAATAAAAATACTGCCCATATGGAGACATTCTCAGGTCGCCTGGCTGCAGTAAGAGTGACATTATAAAAACACATGTCTTAAGGTTGGAGTGCCTCAGGCACTTTCAGTGGTTTAAACCTAGGCACGCCCATTTCTGATGAGAGAGTAATTCGGTTTGCAGTTGCATGAGATATGATGTCATGAAGTTTGTTAAATGGTTACCCAACATTTCAGAGGAACTACTGCCTCAGTATGCATGACCCTTGAACTGCAATCCTTTATCACAATATGAAAATGTTCTGAGAGCTGTATATTTTCACTAATTTTAAGTTCAGTACCTTGAGAACATATATGTGGTTAGCTTCAAATACAGTGGACAGCCTGTGAGCAACTATTATTGTTGTTCTTCCTTTTGCTGCCTGTCTCAGAGTATCTTTAACAATCTGCTCACTCTTTGAATCAAGTGCAGATGTGGCTTCATCAAGCAGCAGAATGGGTGGGTCTCGGATCAAGGCTCGTGCAATTGCAATCCTCTGTTTCTGACCTCCAGACAGCTGAGTTGAACCTACTGATCCACCCACCACTGTATCATACCCCTACAAAAAGACATCAGTACGAGAAATTTGTTTCCTGAACTGAGGGATGTAGACATGCATATTTCAATTTCATTAAGTAACTAATAAAAAACTTAACTAGGTAATGTCAACTTATGTAAGAAAAATAAAACAAATGAAAACAGTAATATTCTACAGGAATTAAAGGAAAAAAATTTGAAACAGGTAATAGTTTGGGTATGTAAGTTGGAATGTGGATTCATGTCATTACAGACTTAGAAAACTTTCCATCTCATCATTGTCTAAGCTCAGAATGATAAAATGGAACAGGAAATTTTCATATTCATGTCACTTCTATTACAAAGGTAGGACACAGTCTGCTAAAACGATTAATTTCACAAGATCAAATGCAAAAATAAAAAATAAGGTAGAAGGCCAAAAATGTCTGTAGTATGAGAAGTAGACCAGCACACACTACTTACAAACTTATTAGATGCATGAAGAAAGCATCAATATGTAAACTCCATGTGACAACACATTCCTATAGAAACTTCTGTTGCAGAGATGCTACATATAACAGCTAAACTAGGTTAGAATATGAACATAACGTCAATAAAATTTGTTTTTGTGAAGACATGAACCAGAAAAAGTATCCATCATTTCTAATCAAGAACATAAAATTTTCTGTGTGCTTAATTAAGCATCCTGCAATAAATCTAAACCTCAGCACTCATCTGGGTTTAACAATCAGCTTCACGGCCCAACTGGTTGATGCCTGGGGGAATAAGGCATTGGATAAGAGGCTGATCTTGCTCTGCAGCTGTTGTGAATCAGCTGGCGACAATAAGAGTTTCTGGCCCTGCAGAAATCAAACCCCTAGTACAAGTATTCCGGCCCAAACCCTAGTCACTACACCGTTTATGCCAGATCTAAACACTGTAAAATACTGCTTTTAAAGCCAGGTCCACTATCATAACACAAATTGATGTCTAATGACCACCATTTCAGTTATCAAATACAATGAATTTTACCCGCTTCAACTTTATTCCCTGTACTTTGAACATAATAAATAGTGATCATGTTCATATTACTTTTGGAAGTGCTGAGATGAAGGAATGAGCATTGGCCATCATGGCAGCTTTCACAACATCCTGATGCTTCACATGATGGTGCCCATAACTAATGTTCTCATAGATGGTGGATCCAAACAGGCTTGGTTCCTGTGACACAACTCCAATTTTACTACGCAACCAGGACACATTCAGCTTACGAATGTCCACACCATCCAGCAAAACCTGCAAAGTTACTGAGATATAATGCATTGTTCAGTACCTGAAATATACTTGTCTTAACAAGCTTCATGTGGCTGCATTCCTTAAAGTGAGTGGGTAAGTCAACAACATGATTGTGTCAGTAACTAAAGTTATCATAGATGGCAGATCCACACAAGTTTGGTTCCTGTGAAACAAATTCAATTTTGCTAAACAACCACGGAACATTCCTCATACAAATGTCCACACCATTCAGCAAAACGTGGACATTTCGTGGGATGTCATAAATTGTCCATTACCTGAGACATACTAAATTTAACAAGTCTGAGATGGCTGCATTCCTGGAAGTTACACAGTAAGTCAAAATTGTTGCCACTCCTTCATTACAAATCTTTAAATTTTCAAAACAATAAATTAATTTCATATTATTTATTTGTTATTAATAGATCCTAAATCTAACTTTTGGCAGAAGGGTTTAAATGCCTAGTGCATGCCAGCCAGTGTTTTACAAAATTGGGAAAAGTGACTATTAGCTTCATCATGTCCATCCAACCATCTGTCCACATGGAACAACTCTGCTCCCACTGCATGGATTTTCAGGAAATTTGATATTTAATAATTTTTTTTTAATTTTGTGAAAATTCAATTTTCTTTAAAATCAGACAAGAATGATGGGTATTCTAAATGAAGAGCACTAGACATTTTTGATCATATTTTGCTCAATTTTTTTCAGAATGAGAAATATTTGAGATAAAAGTTGTTGAGGAAATCAAAACACACATTATATGTTCGATAACTTTTTTTAAAAAATCGTGCTGTTTATGATATAATGTGGAAAAATATTGTAGAGCGAGGCAAGCCACAGATGACAGTATGGTATATGTGCATTGCATGCTGGATACCTGGGACTAAAAATACACACACTCTGGCTGTTAAGATTGATTGCTTTTCCACTGCAACAATGGTTGCATGAACATGCCTCAATGTTACATTATAAATAAACTGCCTGTCTTATCTCATTTAGCATGGACACTGAAATTCTGAAATTCAGTGATTCAGAAATATATGGTATAAATTAGAGTTCTAATGTTAGAAGGTCCAAACGAAAACTTATTTTTAAAGAATGAACCTATTTACATGCTTCAAAATATGTGATCTCTCACTTTGTGTCAATCTTTATTATTCTGCATCATTACACATAATCTTGGTTTTTTTAAAACTCACTTTCAGTCTTTACAAGAAACTACTTTGTTGTGTTCAAGATGTGCCAGACAATTGTGACAAGTCCGTACGTTCCTCCTCTTATGATTTACAGCCCTATGGGTCAGATTTTAGGACCTCTCCTTGTTGCACTGTAACGCAAGAAAACAAATACTTTTCCCCTTCACTAATTGTTTTCAAGGCTAGTACTTTGGTGAAAATAAAACTATTTCTCTGTTTGCTGTTACTCTAAAAGGTGCATATTTGTGTCAGTCATGTTAAAAGTGTCAAGACACTTCGGAAGATATGGCTTTCAAGTAAAAACAACAGACTGTAGATAAATAAAGATCTGCCATTCCCACAGATGCAGCCTCTGCTGTTTAGCCTTTAAGGTCCTTACATCCCTTCCTTTCCCTTTGCCTGCCGTATTTCTGGTCCAACCTCTGAGAGGGTCTGGTGAGTGCTCATCCCCTGTGACCAGCCTCTGGCTTGATGATATCTAAATTCTGACTGGCATAGTGTTTAATTTCAAATTATGTTTTGGTGTGGCTAGGAGCGGTTGCTGGGTTCTTGGCAGTGCTGTGGTTGTGCATTAAGTTTTCTTTTGTGTTGCCACAACATTGCCAAGTACATTTTTCGCCTCATTATGTTGAGCCATTGTTGCAGCAAATGCACTTGTGTGGGTGGTGAATTACTGAATTGATTATTGGTATTTGGTGTGTGTTATCTTAAAGCTCAATCCAAATGTATTTGTTTCTCTTTTGTTTATTGTCATCATAAAAGTTTCAAGTTGAATTTTCTTATATGAGTGGTATGGTGATGTTACATGTGAACACTGCCTGCCTGTGCTTCCACAGTATGCATGCTCACACAGTGATGAAGGGGTGGCATTGCCAAGACAATATTGTTGAATTGATATCTGATCCAGATTCTGATGCCAGTGTTTCTATGACAAATCTGACAGTGATGTGTATGACAAGTGACATGACAAGAAAGAACAGCCAGTTATGTCCCATCGAAGGAAGTAAAAGCATGGTCAGAAGATAAAGCATACAGACAGGAAGGCCCAAGACTACAACAAAGATGAAATTTCTGAGAGTAGTGACACTACTTCCACACACACATGCAATCACTTCAGGATGGAAAAATAACCAAATTCATGAACATTAAGCTTCATCAGTTCACTGGTGATAAAACTGGTGATGACAAAATGTCTTCACTTTTTGGACATAACACTTTCAAACAGCTTTCTCCTCCGGAATGCAGGTGGAACCAAAATGACCCACACAGACATCTGAATTCCAACTTTCCCCCCCATGCTGAACATGATTAAAAATTTATAGTGTGGTGTATCTACTGGTGAAAGCAGGGTTTAAGAATCACAAAACAGGTATGTGGCAAAAATTACTTAATTTGCTAAGTTTCCCCATAGTGCACTCTGAAGTAAATATACAAAGACCAGCACATGTAAAGCCAGGCCATTCAACAATACATTTTACAGACCAGCACACAGTTACCTAAGACGATAAAGGCTAATCAGGAAAAATAACTGGATTACTTCTTAGACCTACTGAAATAATTAAATGTAAAGATTTCATAACAGATCACATTAACATAAAATTTACCTGTCAAAATTGTGGAAGTCAGGGCTAACCTGTACACATCACTGTGAAAGTAATCCCACTCATCACTAATAGTATTAAAATAAAGATAATACAAGTATCTTAGTATAATAAAAACCCATTACTTCAAGATAGAAGTAGAACCAACCCATGCAACAGTGTGTACTCAAAAACAAGGTATTGCTAGGGAGTGGACACTGCCTAACATACTGCATTAACAAGTGCCCTAGACTTTCAGGGAGTGATACGCACATATTGCTGACATTCCATTGTTTTACTACATACCTGTCCAGCTGCTGGATCATAGAAACGCAATACAAGCGACACAATTGTGCTCTTCCCTGAACCACTTTCACCAACCAGTGCTACAGTCTCCCCTGCTTTTATTTTCAAATTTATTCCATCAAGCACCTGATGACAAAAATAAAACACAAATAATCACTTTGTTTTTTATCTATACCATTATTGTACAGAAATTATCCTTAATGCAGATATTTCCTTTTCCCTCACTATTACAAAAGTCTGAAATTTTCTACTCATCACTCACAACCAAGCAGCTGTATGTGATACCTTTATTCTCCTGGCAGCAAACAACAAGTACAATAATAACTATTATTTTGTACTTGCAAGCTCCACATTTCAGGGCGGAATTGAAGGCAAAGTGAAAAAAATGATTTTGATTTTCTCCTTTACTTTGTACATCCCATTGTGATAAAAAATAAATTATAAAACAATAAACCTACCAAATACAACTAAATTATTATCAATATATATTATTAATTAAGACATGTTTCAGCTGGAAATGGCCATCAGCATTTAATACTAAATACAAAAACACTGAGAAGGTTACTTGCAACAGTAGGTTCTAAAAATAGGAATGAGATTTCATGTCATACTTTGACTGAAATTCACTCTTCAGTGTGTCATTTATAGATTCATATATCTGGAACCTACCGTCATAATTACACTTATTATAAGTAATTTTGTATTTTGTATTACCTAATGATAGCCAATCCCAGCCAAAACACGTTGCAGTAAATATTAAGTAATTATAATTATCCTATTCACAGGCAGGAATTAATAATAAGGGAAAATTTTAAATAAATACCCTAACATGTAATTTTTTTAAACAACTTTCAAATTTCATATATATGCCTTGTACAAGAGACTGAGATCTTATTCTGATCCAAAACAAAACTTGACAATTTTAATTTTGTTTCCATGTGCACGACTGGCCTGAGGATGACTGTATAAATGGTCACAATAAGTTGCCACACTTTATGATATAATATAATACAATTAACTGTATCGATGACATAAATAACTATTTTATGAAGAAAACCTCTCATTTATCACAGCTCACATCCAATTTCAACACAACTAAATCCAAGTACCTGGATGAAAAACATCATGCTCATGGCACATGCACAATCTCTCCCCTAGCCTGCAATTTTTATTCAAAATATTCACTCATTGAACAGGGGGATTTTATATCCTTTTTTGGGACAGTCTAGTTTCTTCTCAAATACATCCCTTACTCCTGCTTGCAGTCTTGCCCATTTCTGATGACCTTTTATTTCATGGTAAGAGAAACACATTACATCTGCAACAGCAAGTGTTACTGTCATATGCTGCTAGCATAACACATTTTACATTGCCCTCTTGGCATATGTTCAAAAAATGTTATTTCATTCTTTATACACATTATGAGGAATACTAACACTGACTGAGGCATGTTCCTTGTTAGTTTTGTTTACAGGTTCTTACTTAACAACCATGGGTCATTTTTCATTCTATTCTTGCATTGCTACACTCAAATTCCAAGAAATATCATCAATGTATTCACAGAGTGTCGCAATAAGATCCCATGTACACTTCGATTAAGAGAACACCTGTTATGTTTGACATGGCTTCTTTTGTTCAAAATAATGACTCATTTGTTTTTTGTTTCACAGAATCCACTACCAAATAATGACAGTCAGGGCTTTGAAAACTCACCACAAGTATTTAAAATCAAATAATGTGCTAAACGACTATTTTGCATTGTTAGTTATCAGTCTGCATTCACAACAGTTCAATTGTTGAGACATGTGGTAAATAAAGACTTGTGCTCATGTACTGATTTCATGCTGCTGGTATTAAGTTTAATTTTTTGTAATAATTCAAACTGCACAACACCAACTTAGGATCCCAGAAATTGTACTTAATTCAGTTCCATTAAATTGTAATTTTCTAGAGTTTTGCATTGCAGAATTGAAGATATGAACTTCTGAGGCATTAATTCTAAGCAAAATTGTGTGAAAAGTGTTGTGTATGCAGCGATCCTCTCTTCTGTCCCTCTTCTTACTACTCGAGTTTCTTGGCAAGCTTATTAAAGACTACACATATTTCTAGTTGAATTTACCCTTTGGGAACAATGCAGATATTAAAGGAGCTCCTCTTTACAATAAACTAACTAGCATCCAAACCCTACAACACTAAGTGTTTTACATTGAATGAAAAAACCAAACTGAAATCCATCATTAGGTACCCTTCAGAATTTTGTCACCAACATGTGTTTCTGTCATCAGTGGTGAGGGAACATTTTGCCAATTCAAACTTGTGAAAACAAGTTCATCTGTGTCTGAAGTAAGACTGAGCTCTGTTGTTTTTTAATTTTAGACATCACTTAAAAACTCGATTTATCCAAATTGTTGAAAAGTTTTGCTGACAAGGATGGCAAGAATTTAACTTTTATTGAACTGTTTTGTACATATATATTTTTCCACACATTACACTTTTTCCATTCAAGGTAATACAATTAATTTTTAATGAGGCATCTGTTTAAGGAAACTTATATCGCTGTTCAAAATAATGTAAAAACTTCATGTAAATAAGATGACAGTGCGGATGCCAAAAGTATTCTGCACAGGATGGTAACATAGCTATAGCTAGCTCTGGTCACACACTAGCTCTGGTCTCACACTTTGGCCAGGTAGGGTAAAGTGTAGGCTTTTGCACAAAAACTCATAAACTGTGTACTGTAGACATGAACGTTACTGTCTTCGTCAGTTAGCTTGATCCCTTCTAGAATGGGGGTGAGGAGGCAAGCTGGTCAGGGGGGAAGCACAGTGCATGCAGCTCCAAACATTTTCTCTACATTTCAAAAACATTCTCTCATAACCCACAACACTCCGCAGTTTCTTTGAAGCAATTCAATTTTTAACAAAATGTAATTCTAATTAACACAAAATTTAACCTTAACGGAAGCAATTCCATTGTGACAATGTATTCCTACTCCCAACAAAGTAGAAGTTTTGGAACAGGTATAACTTGGCATGGCCATGCTGACCTAAACCAAGCAGTGACTGGACCATACTGACCACAGCTGTATGGAGTGTTAGGGGGCTAAAGTATAAAGTTATCTGATTCGCACAGTATTATATGATTAAAAAAGAGGGGGAGATGGGTTGCAAAGAGAATATGACTTGCAACTGGGAAATAAGAAGTTTTTAGAATGTTTCCTACAATTAAAGATTTTTATGATAATAAGTAACCTGTGGAATATGCATCTATTCTGGTTAATCCCTTCCTACAAAACATTAGAACCTGACAATGAAATAAGGTGGCATTAAATTCCAGAAGTCCATATTCTTAAAACTGACTCTTGCAGGAATATATAATCACAGCACAGGCGGTCCTTGACATTCAGACATTCAACTTTCCTACAACCCGCGCTTTCATACATCATAAATTGTCAACCCTAATCCATCTTTCGCAAGGCAAATTCAGACTTTCACATAGCTGATGAATGAACATTTCGAGCTATCGCACAGTAGTACTGTAAAACTGGATTTCATGTCTACTAAATGCCTGACAAGTTACATGAATAAGTAGAATCTGAGGCAAGAAATACTTTTAGAAAATATATCTGTATTGTTTGTATTTCGTAACGCACTCAACTTCTTTGATGTTGGTGGGGATGTTGAGTTTTTCTGTTGGCTGGTTTTGATGATGCTGCGTGTTCTTTGTTGTTGGCTATCCTGGCCACGTAATCTGGTGTTACAAAGTTGATGTGTTCATTCATTCATTCATTTATTTAGTATTCCAGACATGCACCGAGGTGGATATAGAACTTGCCAGGTATAACAATAGATATAATAGAGAAAGAGTCATTACAATAAAATACTTATGATAATAAATACGGAAATAAGTCAAAATTTATACAAGAATGTTATTTGTTCGGAATGTACAGTTCATCAGTACAATACATAGTGTACTTAGACAGAAAAACATAGTAACAAGCCATGAGTACTAACGTAATGTCCTAGAGAGAATCTGAACTTAATACATTCAAATATACATACATATATATATATATATATACGTTCACTTTCCATTAGAACTTTACAGAACGTTTTAAGAGGGTGTGTAGTGTGTTGTCATAATACAATTGTGGGTTTGATTACATGTAAGACAACAAAGAGTGAGGTGTGTGAAATAATAAGTTTTGTTAGTAATAATGAATGTGAATTTGTGGCTATCCTTAGTTATGTAAATAATATGTAAAGTTAGTAACAAAATTAAGTAGCAACTACGTAGCAGTGGCGTAACGAAGGAGAGCTGTAGCAGTCAGGATGTTGATTGATAAAATTCGTCCAGACTATAGAAAGAATGTTCAATGAGATAATTTTTTAATGCGGATTTAAAACGCTTAGCATCGTTTGATAGGGCTTTAATGTTTGATGGCAAGTGATTGTATATTTTACTCCCAGAAAACAGCACTCCTTTCTGAACTGATGTAAGGTTTGTGGAAGGTAAATGTAGGTTTCGATTGAAATGTGTGTTTAGGTTGTGAATTTCAGAGTTGGATTGGAAGAAATATCTGTTTTTAATTACAAAGACAAGCAGGGAGAAAATGTATTGTGATGGTAGTGAAAGTATTTTTAAGTGTTTAAATAGTTGTTGGCATGTATTGCGACTGCCGGAATTAGTAATAATTCTTATAATACATTTTTTAATTTTGAAAATACTGTGTGTGTGATGTGCGTGCGAATTGCCCCAAATATAATTCCATATGATAAAACAGAGTGTGCGTAGGAGAAATAGATCATTCTCAGTGTATTCATGGTGTATCATGCTTGTGGCCATACGTAATTTGCATGGAGAGTGGCATGCGGGTTGTGATGTGAAATAAGACGAAGATGTTTCAAAACATCGTTTTTACAGTTACCAGTGGGTTATGATATGAGTTTCATAAGTCATCCCTTACATAGCTATCGGAAGTGTTGAGGGCATTCACTCGTGATGGTGGGACCAATAAGAATCATCGTTGCTTGAATTTATGGATGAAAATACTGCAGTTGTTGCTACAACCATTTTGTTTGCTGCCTATACATCGGGATTTTTATGTACTACTTATAAGCAATGGGAACAGAACCCCCGTTATAACATTTGCGTTTGTTGCTCGATTTACATACACATTTGCAGGAATAAATTATGTATGAAATTAGAGACTGACTTTATATAAAGTATTCAGATAACACTTTACCTTGACTCTGGAACGTGCAGGATATGCGAAGGTAACATCCCTCAGTTCAATATCACTTCGTACTTTTTGAGGTTTTATTCCAGCATCAGAATAGGGATCAATATCCGGTACCCGGTCAATAATAGCAAACAGTGTTGATGCAGCCCCAATTGCTGTGCTAACAAGACTTACATATGGCATAGCCTGGCCTAAGGAAAAGGCACCAGTCAGGACACTGAAAAATACCTGCACAAAGAAAAACAGTTTTGTTAATTATAACCTAATTATAAGTAACCACATGTTTGCATACATTCGTGACTGAGTAATGTTTGCCATCCAATTTGAGACTCATCTCTTTTTTTTTATTCTTCACTCCATCTCTAAGGAAACTGGTTTTCTCAGTCAGAATGTGTATGCACAACTGTAATGTAGCAGTTACTGTTTGCAACTACACGTTATAGCTACTCCAGAGTAACCGTCATCAGGCCGTATACCAGAACTATCAAATGGAAATTATATGACATAGAGGTGGTGAGGATTACATATACATAGGTATATGTGTTACTCATAGGAAAGCCTTTGCATGATACAAAATAATATTGTACATGATCAATAATGAAAGACGTATATTCCCATCACTGAATATATGTAGTGTTTCACAGTTGTGGTGTAAACATTCTACAAATTATGTTACTTACACGCATAAAGGTAGAAGTAAATTTCACTCTAGAACAGGTCACGAAGATTCAGAAGGGGAGTAGAGGTATAGCTCTACTCTTTCTTTAACAGCAACTGGATTTTATGTCTTGTATATGTGATTTGAATATGTACTAGTTTATTCTACACTTACCGGATTCACACAAAATGTTATAAATGTTAGCACACTGATAGATTATAACTTACACTTTACTACACTTGTTCATATTTACTTATATCTTACACACTATCTTTTTTTCTCATGTATCACATATACCAACAGCATCATTCACCTCTTACTATAGACTGAACACATAATATGCCATGTATAGGAGAAGAGACACCTCTTCTCACCACCTGTACACCCACAATTACCCGTACACATGGCCTACTTTTGCCAACCCAATATTTTGAGCTCTTTGAAGATTTTTATATTAAAATTATCTGGTCATATTATTTTAGCATTGCACAATATTATTTTAACTGTGTACAATAGTATTTCATATTTGAAAAGACTTTCCTATGAGTAATATACATACCTACGTAATAATTTAGGTAAGATGGAGACATCGTCCACCACCTATACATAATATAATTTCCTTTATGTACTTCTGCTATACAGCTTGATGATGGTTACTGTGGGGTAGCCACAACATGTAGCTGCAATCTATAATTGCTATAAAGTTGTGTATTGCCACATTATATTCTTATTTTGTGTCTAGACTATTGTTGAATGACTGTACAAGAACAGTCCAATTTCCACAGGGCACAAGAAGTTTCCTCTGTTACAATGTAGAGACTGACACCATGATGTATTAGCCTATTGTCCCGCAAGTACAGACTGACTGTGTGACACACCAAGCATTTCATCATCATGTAACTGATGTATGACACACCAAACTTTCTGCTACCATGTGCAGACACAACACGATGCACATAGCCACCTGTCACCATGTGCAGACTAGCAATGTGACACACCCATCTTCAAATCCATTTGGTACCAGAGACACTTTCCCAGTGAGTAAAACAATCTGGGCATTAAGTTGGATTTTCACCTCCTTTAGTGTTGAGGTTAAGAGCTCCCATACCATACTTCTACTCCCAAAACATCTCCATTGTTCAGTCATTTAATTAAGCATAGGTACAGCTTTAACTTTTACATCCCACTTACATTAAATTGTTGGCTGCAGTGGTTGCTTCCAATAATTATGAAAAAATGTTCTTTCAACTACCAGAATGTATTAATAAAAGAAACAAATAAATGTTTGTAAAACACAACACTCGTTTATTAGAAACCTCAGGTCTTTGATAAACAAGCATTTTTTTTCCATGAATATTGACTATAAACACACACACACACACACACACACACACACACACACACACACACACACACACACACATATATATATATATATATATATATAAATGCAATGGGATAAATACAAACGAATTTATTAATAAAAAAATATCCATTAATAAGCCAATACTGTACTAGAAACTTACTGTAAAAACACTACCAGGTGTTATTTCACTTCTGGAGATTAGCTCTGCACCAAACCAAAATGCAAGACCATATCCTACGTAATCGAGAAAGAACACAATTCCCAAACATACACTCATAATCAAATATTTTTTCATTGCAAGGAGACGTCCAGCTTCTAGGGCGGTGTCAAATCTAGAACACAAAGTCACAACCTTAAGATCCCAATAGAAGCTCCACAAAGGGACATTGTATATTCCACAAAACTATCACAGATTAAAACCAAACATATGAACTCAAGAATATATCTAAAAGTGATATATGGTATAGAACAAATTCTTGGTAATCATATGAATAACTTTCTACTATTACATTTGTTTTCTCACACTTTGTGATAAATATTGGTTGAATATTCTGTCATTTTATAATGCTGCATTGTTTACTAAGGTTATGTAACATGCAATAATATGGTAAGGTGATGTGGCAAATGAATATTTTTCAAGTCTTTATCTTGCACTTCACTTATAATTACTGGGAGAAAACTACTGAAAGGTTCTACAGCACTTGAAGCAGTGATTATTCATACTGTGACCTACATTATGGAAATGTAGTTTTGTCAATGGCTACCAACATTTTTAAGGAATATAATGTCTTCACCTTCAGGAAAGAAATAGAGTTTCTTATAGTTGTAGAAAAACAGGCTACATAGTGAATAGAATACAGCAATTAAAATGTATAAGTAAGGGCTGAAGTATTATGTTCAAATTACAAATGTATGGTGTACATGACTGTTACACCAGAAATATGTTTGTGGAAGACTAAACAAGGTGCAATATCAAAAAGTAGAAGACAAGAAATTGGCAGTGAATAAAGTAAAATGGTGTGGGAAGACATGCCTGTGGCTTGGTTTTCCTACAATTCACACAACATGGAAATATGTAAGACAGCAATATTTCAAGTTCTTCTAGTCACGAATAAAAATATTAAGCTCTGTCAGCCAATGTGTATTCGTAGTTTATTTGAAACTTTTGTCAGTAATGCAGTCTATATAGCACTGAATGATTAAATACCATATAATGAAGTGGAAAATATGTACAAGCAAGCAGCTGTATTGCAATTTTAGGTACTAGCCAGACATATGTCTGATGAGAGAGAAAAATGGCAGAAAATCTCAGAACTCTCATTGTCCTAGTCATCTGAGCTCTCCCATATAACAGAGAGAAGCATCAGTGCTTGACCCAACGTTTACAGTTTCTGGGATCTGATGCAACATAAACCAGTAAGTAGGTACAAAAGTTTTGAAGTAAACCTGTCACCCCATCTTCAAAATATAAGACTTTTCCTGAGGATATAGATGAACATTAGGACTCATCTTCCAAAATCAAATTACACATTGCCACTTAGGTAGACCATTCACTTCAACTAAGTATGTTAGTGGTGGTGGTGGTGGTGGTGGTGGTGAATGTTTAGAACTGTAAATAATTGTATAACTGTTTAGTGGACTGAAGATTACAGAGAATAAAATGTAATATAGAAACATTATCACTTAAATTTCAATGTTCAAGGTACCAGTAGTAAGTGACTTACCGTTGTATTTCATAATCCTGTTTTCCAAAGGCCAACACAGTTCTCAGATTGTTCAGTACCTGATCTGCCACTTTATTGGCTAGTCCATATTTCTCTTGCTCCCGTGCTGATGAAGTAGCTGTCATCTGCAGTCAACAGAATAACAGTGCCAGTGAAACAATAGAATAATCTCTGTTTTTAACCTGGAGGCCATGATCTTGAATTATACCACGGACATCAACATTGCTGTGAAAGGATTTGGTCTCATAAAAGACAAGAAGTAATGGGAATCAGCTAATGAAACATATATACACAAAGATCAAGCGTCAAAACACAAACACAGCATGTATTTATATACTGTAACTACTAGGCCCTAGGTTCTAACAAATAATAGCATTTATTCAAGAATCACTCTCAACAGATAGCTCTGCATTCATACATTCAGTACTCCATACTCATAGCCCCAACACCAATCTCAAACACAGTACTTCACACATTCTCTTCACTCACTCCACTCTCTGCAGTTCTTCAGCTGAATCCCCTTTACCACCATCGTCCACTCTCCTCGCTCTGCTATATGCCACACATTCTGAATCACCGTGACAAGACTGCCCAATTCTTGCTATCCAATGGCTGTATATAGTGCTTATTGCATGCCTCAAACTTACTTCGCTGTTCTAGTCAGTTCTGGGTATCTCTAGAATTTTCTGTCTCCTCCTCATACAGGAAGATTCTGGCAGCATTGATGTCAGAGGCTTCCCTGGTCATCACACTATTAGGCACTGCTGTCCTCTGTTACAATACTGTAAGTACTACCTTATATTTTAGGACCCTTAATTTTCTAACTCTTTTTGCAGCAACATCTCTAAATATTCAAATTCAGACCACATTTTACAGTAAAAATATAGTAGTTCATTTAGAAAGAAAGGAAAAGTATGTGAAGTGTGCATTACACTGTCAATACACATGTTTTTCACAAAACGATTCAACACATTATTGTGAGGCATGATGGTGGGAGTTGCAAATTCACCATGTCAGTTGCATACAGAAAGGTGCAATAACAGACCTGCACATCTACAAGTATAAACCACAATATTAAACTAACCCCACATCATAGACAGAACTTCTAAATCTATTTATCATCTATCTATATTTGTGTATGCTTTGTTGCCAGAATAAAATTTACTAAACTGGAACACACAAATACAAATTATAAATTAAGGCAGGCACTATAATCTTATCATTTGTGTAGTAACTATGCTACATAGTAAAGAAATAATATAATGAACTAATGTTTATAAATAATTATTGTAGGAATGAAAAATAATGATAATATAATGACTTTATTAGTCATAAATAATATTCACATCACTTTTCCAATATATATATATGTCCATGTTTCTCAGTATTTCTGGTACCACAGACCCCTGGCAAATTCCCCAAAATTTTGTGGAACTTCTCCCAGAATCATTTAAACTCACAGAAGCCCTACGGCCCAATTCTTAGTAGTATTCAAAGCTTGAATAACTACAAAAATAAACATGATATGCATAAAAGATATTACAAATGTGCATGTAATCTGAAGACTACAGAATCACATTCTATCTAAACGTTAGAAGTTTCGACAGCTTGGTCCTGATTTTAATTTTATTGCACAAAGATAAATAGACACAATTTGTGAGGGAATAAAATGTGAAACAAATAATAATAAGAAGTACAGAGGCAATGGAAGTTAATTACATTATATGTAATATAACAGTGCCTGGGAAGCCTTGTTGTGTATTATACATTAACTTAATTATGAGTAAATCACATGAGATGCTGTAATGAGCACTAGTTTAACATTCAGGAAAGTAGTTAAATATTACAGATATATGGACGTGTAATTTAGAAGCAGTATAATATTACATATGTTTATGCACATCCTGATAAACATCACACTCTAAATCAGTGGTTCCCAAACTTTTAGGTGTGTTACACTAAAGTTTCCAATGATATGTAACCTGCGACCCTACAGAAATTGCAACAGACAGTGATATTTACCATAAATGAATTAATATTAGTGCCTTTCCTTAGGCACTACATAACATTGCCACATATTAAAAAAATAAACTATTAATGTTAATTGTCAAATCCAATATTTTTTGGGACAGTATTAAATACACAAAACATGCAAGAAACAAATATTTATTCAAATAACTAATACATGTGCTGGTTAGACATAATTACTGAGTTCTCCCAAAAAAACCCTCTTGTGACCCTATATCAGAGCCCCCGCCATCCTGATTTGGGTCATGACCTGAGGTTGGGAAGCTCTAAATCAATAGACTATGAACAGTGGCCTCTATGAATAACTGATTATGAGGTGGAACACACAGTGCACTGACTTTCAGTAGTACAAGTATTTTGTTCTAAGTGTCATAAATAATGTAAACTGATAATCCGTTTACAGAAAAGAGTTCACCCATGTGTTTGCATGAACTCCAATGGTCATGTAAGAGAACGTGGGTGTCACAGTATTTTATTGCTCAAAATTTTTAAGATGTTAAGTGTGTTGTTAGTATTAGTAATAACTAGTCCTATTGTTATTTTTGCAGTGGTTCTTTCATATTAATAGACTTTTCTTTGAAAGAACTTATATTTTGTTTACAACAAGTTTGTATTAATTAACTTCAAACTTTCACGCCATCTTCACCTTTTAATATTTTATAAATATTCATTAACAAAATAAGCATCATTCTCCAGACACCTTTTTAAAAGTGTAACAACTCCTTTCTTAACATACCGTTGCTAAATAAGCTGATGCTGCAATAAAAAATGGCCCCACTACCATCACTATCAAAGTGAGCTTCCAACTTGTTATGAATCCAACAACTATTCCAGCTATAAAAGTTGAAACGTATTGGATCACAAAGCTGCATTTGCTGCCCATACCCTCTCGCACACGTTCCAAGTCACTACAATAAAGAGAGACAGTAATTATTTTGTATATGGCAGCAAATTAAGAAAAATTATTGATAAGATTAACAAACTGCACACTTTGTAACATAATCAATATAGATATGTAGTTGTAGGATGAGAAATGGAATAGAATAGAGTAGAATAGAATAGACTAGAATAGAACAGAATAGAGCAGAATAGAATAGACCAGGATAGAATAGAATACAGAAGGGCAGGCACTGGAGTGACCCACGCACTTATCTGGTATTGATATTTTGTGCAGCCTATTAGCACATCCATTCAGCAGTCCCACATCTTGAACACAGTGCAATATCTTGCTGACAGAGATGTCATCAAAGTCATTTGGTTTCATAAAATGATGACCCAAGTGCCTGAATCTTAATGTGACCAAAGCCTCACAATGACAAAGTACATGTGAGGCCATTTCATATGCCTGTTTGCATCCATCACACACAGGACTGTTCACCAGCCCCAGTTTAAATAGCTGTCCTTTTACATGGCTGTGTCCTGACAGCAACCCTGTCATTATTTGCAGCTGGTTTCTGCTCAGATTGAACAATTCCCCAGCTTTTTAACAGAGGGAATTTTTTAGGACAGCCCTTAGCCTGCCTTTGTTCATATATGGACTGCCAATGCTCCTGTGTTTCCTACTTGTCAAGCCCCTGATCACACCCCTCTGGCAACCTTTGCAATTATACTAAGTCCAGGCCCACGTCCTATGAGTGGACGTGAGGAGCCTTGTCTGGCTAATTGATCAGCTATTTCATTTCCATCAGTTCCCTTCTGTCCTGACACCCATACCAGATGGATCCTGTTAAGTTCCACCACCTTCAACAGGGATTGATGGCAGCCCCAGACTCATTTCAAATTTTTCTGTAAACTGTCAAGGACCTTGATGACTGCCTGACTGTCAGAAAGTATGTAGATGTTCCCATCCGTGTAGTCCTTTTTATATTCTCCATTACACAAGCCTTAATGGCCGATACACAATATTGTAGCCTGGAATACCATGATGTGGAGCCCAAGCCTCCTGTACTCCCTGGTCAGGAACCATCTATACACCCCAGCACCAGTGCCTGTATTGGTCCTGGACCCATCAGTATACCAGATTGGTCCCCCTTTTTTGTTTGGATTGAAACTGTTCTACCATTCACACTTGTCAGGGAAATATTGAGAAGTAAATGCACTCTGATATCAGCATCTAATCTGTCAAATAATACACACACATAAACATATGAGGTGTGTGACAAGACAATATCACTTGAAAGCACACCTACTCAAGCAAGGACTGAAAGTACTCCAACCTGTGATAGGTGGCATGACATAGTCGGACTTATTGTGTGATTGCGAAGTTGTAGGTGAATTAAGATTTCATCACCTAAGACATAATTTTGTGAAATCAAATAATAGTAATGAAGCCTCGTTAAGGAAGCACGGTACTTCATGTGACATTTGGGGCTACAGAAGGGGTAAATCTTAACAACGGGATGCATGATGGATCAAATAGAGTCATGTATGGTCCAAGTTTCATTTAATTCCCCCTCCCCCCAAGATTACCTATTCTGCTCTATTCCATTGTACACCTGTCAGGGACACATGCATATATGCACCTCTGGACAAATAAAATTTACAATGGTTACACGTATATTCTTCTCAATTGTTATTGTCACACTAGTCTTGCTTTGTTTTTCTATAAACATATTCTTGAAAAAGATAATAAAAATTACGAACATATAAAGCCATAAATTATTCTTTTTTCAGTAAATATACACCAAATAAGAATGTTGAAAATAAAAGTTACAGGCCATAATAAAATGCCTGTGTTATGTTCCATATTCCCTGCACCAATCAGATTTATAAAGTATATTAAAAGACCAAGAAATGCACTTGGATTTATAGATACAATTTTTATTGCATCTATAAATCCAAGGGTATTTGTAGGTCTTTTAAAATGTATTATACTTGGGTTACATTCTCAGCTCATTTGTATAGACTACAGTGATTTTTTTCAAAACCTCCTGATTTCCGATTTCAGTTTCACACTTGCATATTCAAATGCCTGCTTACAATATAAACAGAGTCTCTTTTTAACTTAAGATTTTCAGAAATGTAATATATGTTATAGGGTGTGAAATACGAGGCTGTCACAGTGGTGTTGATGAATATTCAAGTGTTTTTGATACATTACACTCTGATGACAAGGAACATGTTAGCAGTGTTCCACAGAAACATAATGGCCCCAGTTTCTTCTTGGACTGCTTGATTCAGAGCCACAGGCGCTCTTTTATAACACACTTGTACTGTGCACTTCATTATATCAGAATAATAAACCAAGAAGATATATTCCACTCATTTACTATCGGTCCAACATGTACAAGCCTACATGGCCAACACCAGTGACCACTACAATATTTTCAGAAATCTTCAAGACTAACACATTAAAAATTTTAAAATATAATATAGTGTAAAAGGCAAAGTATACACATGTACAATAATAATAAAAATATTACTCAGTTACATAAAAGAAGATCATAAGTATCTGGCCAGTAGTTTTTAAATTATAGTCAATGTAATACGTAAACAATATAAAGAATCCAAGCACTTTAAAAAAATGTGATAAGACAACTCTGTAACGGGCCGATCACTCGTCCTAATGAGTCCTACCAAGTGAGGTGACTAAGGGCGGGTATTATTCTAGGCTACTTTTGCCCTAGTCGACAGCGAGTTCAGTCGCGAGCTAATGAATGAACAGAGTGTAAACTAGTCTTGCTTGTTACGTGTAAGAAAAGGCTTGGCAGTCAGCTAGTAGCGCTTTAGTTCAACATTCGACATCTCAGAGATGAACTGAAGAATTTTAGTGGTACGCAACACGGTACTTACTGGCCATATCAATTACAATGGGCGAGTTTACAAGCAGGATGGTATACTAACCAGAACGTAAATTTGAATAGACTTCAACTTAAACTCGCTCTGATTTAGTCCCTAGCCAGTTTAGGCGGTTGCATAATTTAGACCAGGCGATTTTAAAAGCTGTTAGTGAACTAGCTGGCGACTAATGTGTAAAGTACACCCGTGTAATCCACGCTTGACTGTTAAGACGAAGCCTAGACTAAGAGGAGGCCTATGCCCACTAGGACTGTTAGAATTTGACCACCTACAATACGAGAGGGTGCTGATAAGTCGTTAGACCGACCAGGAAGGAAACAAGCTACAGCGACCAAACTCGGGATTTATTCAACATACTCCCCACGAAGCTCAATAACTTCTTAAACCGTTGCTCTAATTTTTGCAATCCACTCAAAAAAAATTAGAAGGTTGTCCGTCCAACCGGTTTCCGAGGCAGCAATGACTTCCGCGTCGGGCAGGAAATGGCGACCTTTCAATCGTTTTTTCAGTCCAGGGAACAGGTGGTAGTCCGACGGGACCAGGACCGGAGAAGAGGGTGGGAGATCGAGGCATTAGAAGCCCAGGTAGGCCAGTTTCTTCTGGGTTGCAAGTGCCCGGTGCGCCGGGGTATTGTCGTGCAAGAACAAAACCCCCTCGGCGAACTTTCCGCGACGTTTTTCCTTCAAAATGTCCTTCAATTGCACCAGCAGGGATGAGTAATACTCCGCGTTGTTAGTTTGGCCCTTTGGAAGATAATCAATGAGGAGCATGCCGTTTTGATCCCAAAAAATCGAGGCGAGAAATTTTCCAGCGGATTTTTGCACCCGGAATTTTTTGGGGCGGGATAACCCGCTATGCCACCACTCCACTGATTGTAGCTTTGTCCCTGGGCCATCGTGATATAATCACGTTTCGTTTATGGTCACCAATCGCGACAGGAAATCATTTGGATCGCGCCGAAAAAAATCCAAAATTTGCTCAGAGGCTGGCACCGTTTACGTATCTGCTCCGCGTTCAGGCATTTCGGGACCCACTTTACGGAGAGCTTCCGCATGTCCAAATCTTCATGAATGTTGGACCCAACCCGCTCACGTGATATGCCAAGTTGCTCAGCTATTGATTTAGCCGAAATCCGGCGGTCTTCCAAAATTAGCTCGTGAATTTGATCAATAATCACCTAGGTGGTCACTGTTTTGGGTCCTCAGGACGAGGCACATCACAGGTGGAAAAATCACCACGTTTAAACTGGACCACCCAGTTTTTGACGGTGGCATACGATGGTGCATGTCCCCCTAATGTTTCTGTCAGAATGGCGTGAATTTCCTTTGGCGCCTTGCCTTGCAGGAAAAAAAAAACTTGATGACAGCTCGCGTCTCCACGTTGTTGAAATCGCGCGCGTCGCCTGATATGCTTCCTTTCAGCCTCTGTAACAAGAAAATACTTGCAATTCGGCACATGAACAGACCCCTCTTTCCAACGACGCTATCAATTCCGTCCTACTTCAACGGGAAGTAGGTCGGGCTAAGGACTTATCAGCACCCTCTCGTATTACGGAAGGCTTGTTTACCCGAACCGGGTGTGAAGGGCTGAGGAGTAATATATATGGACGATGTATAGTTGTGGTTTCTCTTGTGAGGAAGGATTTCAAGCTTCAATAAAGATGAGAGTGAAAAGGAGAAGACGGTTTTTTTAAATTTCAGTTCCCAATACGTTAAGTTCAGATTTCTTCCTGTTTGTTCAATGTATGTCTTATTGCAGATGAGACATTTAATATTGTAAGTACCCCTGTGAAGGTATTTATCTTTTTTCTCTTGTTGAGTTTGTAATATATATATATTGTATTAGTTGTATAAAATGTGATTTTAAGATTCGTGTTTTTTAGTAGGTTCGTGATTGGTTGCTTATATAGCAAGAAACAATGGATTTTCACTAGATATTATACACCACCTGAATAACCAAATAAAATAATGATGACAACTTTTATCAAATAAGGTGACACCAAAGAAACCACGAGCCCCCTGAAGATGGCCAAGAACTGAGGCCGAAATATGTCAGAGCAATAATTAAGAAATAAAAACATTATGCAAGAAGTAGGTATTAAGTATTATGTATGTAATATAGCTCATGGAAAATGTCCATTATTAAATTTATTATGAGGATTTTCACTAGTAGCTCTCAACAAATTACAGTTTTCATTCAAAACAGGACAAAAATATTGAAGATATTACATGAAGATCCACATGAGATTTTGTATGAATCTTAAATACAACTTGTGGAGTTCTAAAGATTGTGATCACAGTTTTTGCAGTTTCCTCACCGTATTTTCATTAGATCACCAGGTAAATGCTAAAAGGGTTCCAGATGGAAAATCTTGTGTAGCATGTATGGGAAGAAAAGGAAATGATTATACAATTTTGGCTGAAAATCTTGTGGTAAATATCGCAGTGGATATGGAATAGTGTTAAAACTCCCTGCAGTGAAAGAGACTATAACAATGTGAAATAGACTGAAAGGTTCCAGTAGGTTTTTATAAGAATAAAAAGTTCTTAACTATTTCCTTCTCAAAGAAAATCCTGTGCCAGGCTGCGAAATTACAATATTCATGCACACATGCAAAGACACTATAATCTGGATCACTGAAAATGTATGTTTGTCTGCACAACAATGAAGATTCACATTGTTGTTTACTAGACTCTGTGTTTTTGTGTGATACCAATTTCCTACAGGATGCACTCTTTCCTTCTGCAACATGAAGTGTGACAATATTGGAGCCTGGTAGTATTGAAGAAGAGGGAAACATACATCATGGTAGAGAGAAATGGCTATTCACAACCCTGAATGAGTCATAGAATTGGGTCTGGACTTGTAAAGAGGAAAACAGCAGACCCAGGATAAATTACTACAGAACAAAGCAGGAATAACAAAAAACTCCACTTTCACATGGAAGGTAGGAAAGGGTAAAAAACTCGCCTTGTAGGGCACCGAAGGACAATTTACTTTTACCTTATTGTCACGTGCATTTGTGCTTTATCTGCAGAAACACTTGGAATTTTAACAATAAAATAAAATAATACACTTACTCAGACAGTTTGGTGGTAATATCAACCTCTTTGTTACAATCATACCAGCTAAGATCTTGACGTAAAATCTGGGCAAAGAAGATGTGGCGAAGCTGATTTACCTGACGTTCACAGGTTACTTCCCAGCATAACGTCTGGAATCATAACAGACCCATGTAAATAGTGCACTAATATCCCTGCACTCAATATACCAAAGGTGATACTATCAGCAGCTTTGTACAAAGCATACAAAACTTAAATGACTACTGTGTGAATGCCATTGCTACCACGGCGAATCTGCATTGGCCATATAGTGAACACCTCACCCTCAAAAAGGTCACCACCAGATATCAACATCAGATCTTCCATCCAACATGCAAAGCAAATACTCAATATGTAAAATATAGTATCCGAATTTTATCTGTATAAAATATTTAATATAGAATTACCACATATATCTTAATTACTATTTGTAATATGAGATCTCATAACTTTCAAAGAACCAACAGTTGTACATACAGGACAAACCACTCTAAAAACTACCCTGAAGATGCCTGTGTATATGAGCCGAAACATATAGCTAGAAATACAGCTAAGGCTTCTAATAAATTAAGAGTTGTGTCTGACTAAACAATTTTATAATTTTACACTACAAATATTGAGTTTTTGGCCTCTGTCAATACTGTGTGGCAGGCAAGGGCACTCTTAATCTTAAAGCCAATGTGGAATGCGAGAAGCATAAGAAATCTGTTACAGTTCAAATGAGTTCAGCAAAAGTAACAACTTTTTACTGCTGTGTGAAGCAAATCAAATGATGCTGTATTAGCAACAGAAGGCATATTTGCATTTTATACGGGGTACCTTGAAACATCATAGTAGTTACAAGACAGCGGACTGCGCTTCTGTTCTGTTTCAAAAGAATATTTACAAATTCTGAAATAGCCTGCAGATTTTCAAGTGCACAGACAGAGATAGAGGCAATCATTAACTTGGTAATTGCACCTCCTGCTATTGAAAACATAATGCAGTTGTTAAAAAATAACACAGTGTCGTACTGTGGAGTTGCCACAGACACAAGAGCCACAATGCTGTGAAGGTGTTTCCAGTTGTAATCCAGTATTTTGATTGGAACAAATGGTTGTTTACAGTCAAAGTTAATTGAAGTGTAGCAACAATCAAATGAAGCAGCAGAAGCTGTTGCCCAGCATATTGAGGGAAATCTATAAATTGTGTTTTTTTTAATTTGTAGAATATCTGGATTTTTTACTATTTGTTATTTCTGAAAACTTTTCCATATTTTAATGGTACTAAAAATTAAAAAAAAGTCTACAATTTTTAATATTAAGAAGTACATAATTATATTACATTATTATCATCTGAGTCAAAATAAAGAGTCATTGACCTTCAGAATATCCCGGAAAACTTCAGTGCAGAAATTCCATGGAGAACACACTTAAAAAACATCTCACTTGGAATTTCATAATTTAAAGAACTTCTAGCAGAGAAATGTGGAGGAGTTTTACATAATAAAATTGTGACTCTTTATATGTTCTTCTTTTCACCTTTTTGCATGGTATGTCCTCTTTGTTATGTAACATACATGGGAAATGCCCTCTTTCTTGAGATGGTTAAGTGGTAACACAACTGGTACACTAATCTCTCCTAAAAGTAATCAATGGCATTCTAAAGGAAAGGTAGTAAGTGCACAACTTGAAGACCTTAAAACTGATATGGCAGAATTAAACCAAATTCTGAACACAGCATTGAGGCAGACAGTGAAGGAAGTTATATTGATGGAAACCAGCATTCTTTCGGTAAGTTGAAAAGTTTGAATGAATTAGTTGGAAAATAAGTGGAGAGTGAAACAAAGTAGTCAGATATAGTGGCTGGAAGAAACAAAAAAATTTCATATACATGACAGACACAAACACATCTGATACCTGTTATAAAAAATAGCTATGATCTACCGTGCAGTAGAAATGGATGCAGGAGAGTGGCTAACAAATCAGCGGGGGTTCAACAATTGGGAGTAAAGATAAAACAAAAGAACACTTTATAAAAGAAGGAACACCAAATTGTAATCATCTGATACAGATGTGGGGACACCCACATTGCAGCTCTCCTTCCTCTGTCCATACTCCAATCACAACTCTGACTAAGTCAGCAGCAGCTTAACCAACACAGCAAACCACTCTCTCACTCCCTCCTTCTCTGTCTACTTCCACAAACAAAGGAAACGGCCCCTAACAAGTGGAACTACCTTCTGTAAGCCACACCCATCAGCTCTGCCAACCAGCCAAAGGCAGAGCAGGCTGACCAGCAGTGACCTGTATAAAAGAAGCCATCCGACCAGCGAAAAGCAGTTAATTCGGAAAGGAGTAACTGTCCACGACACATCAAGAAGGAAGTTCTGCAAGACTACATCAAGACAGGAGACATGACGCCCGACTGCCCGGCCATGATGCCTCGTGGACCGGGCACACCACCGCTCATCCTGGCATACAGCAAGTAGCCCTCGGCAGACAACTGCACCGACCACTCGTTGCCGAGGTTCCGTGGCTCTCAGGTCAAGCCCAGCCGTACATCAAGCGGTACATCATCTCCCGTGGCTGACCGGACGCTTCTCCACATCACACCGCAGAGAAGCCGACCGAGCGGACCAGTCGGCTTCCGATCCGGCAGGTTCTTCACACTACACGCCCTACTGCAGACCACAACTATATCACGACCATTAAGTCGTCGCCATACTGTACGACAAAACCTTGACATTAATAAATATTTATGTATGTGTGTGTGGTACTGTAGTTGTCAATCCAACACAACCCTACAGTACCTCCATACAGTAATGCAATAGGCTGTGCATTCAATATAAAATATAACCTGGATGCATTTGAAGTTCAGGGGTGAAGCTAGGAACAGGTGAGGAGACTATAACAAATACAGCAAAAGAACACAATGAAAAACTGACTAAAAAGATCCATTAGTAGTGTGGGGAGGAAAAAAATTTAGGAAAAAATGAGACTAAGAATGGCCTTAATCATATGCAAATATTTGTTAGTAAAAATAGCCCTACAAATGTGATACTAATGAGTGTCCCACATATATGTGATGTAGAAATGAATCCATGTGTGAACAGTGAAGGGAAAGCATTGAATAGAAAGTTACTGAAACAGATGAAGAGTTTTGAAAATACAATTCTTGTAAAGGTGGATCCAGATGGAGATCTGTTTACAAAGCATGGGTTGCATATGACTACAAAAGGGAAAGGACTGGCTGCAAAGAAAATGGTGACTACTACAAAATACATTTTAAATTAAAAAAAGAAATAACCAATCAGATTGAAGTGGAAGAAAGGTCATGAATTAGGAAAGCAGAAAAACCACAGTTTGCAGGAAAATAAACATGGGGCATCTGAAGGAGAAGACAATGAACCAAGGAAGGACAGGACTGAAGAATAGTCACGACGAAACTGAATGCCAAGGAAATAAAGAATGGGGACTGAATGAAGATGAGGCAGTCCCTACATCATCTAAAAATCTTCAGAAACCACCTGTAACAAGAAGTGATGATTTGTTATGGACAGGTATTAATAGGAAACAACTATGGTAGACACTAAAGTAGGCAACAAAAAGGATTTAAATTCAGTGTCATTCTTCACCTTATATTCAGAGCTTAAATAATAAATTATTGGATTACTTGCATTATCAAACAACAACTGCACTTACATAACTTTCACATAAAACACTTTAAAAACACTTAAAATCACTCCGACATGTTTCGATTTTGTCAGATTATCATCAGGGAGCTTTGTTGTTCCTTGCTAAAGTTATATTACAATATTCACAATTTAATTTGTTTTTGCAAACAAGGTGTTGTGGCAGCATGTCATGTTGTGTAGGAATGTGTTGTAGAGAGAGCAGTTGGCTAGGTGTGCATCATATGTCCAACAGGCAAAACTGAACAACAACTTTAAGAACACCAGCAGTCCGTCATTATGTAGCATATGATGGGTTAACCTGATCACCAAGCACAAATATAGCACACAAATGTTGATAAGTAAAATGAGGACCCATAAAGGTCAGGAAAAGACAGTTTACTGAAGGGAGTATAGAATAATTTAAGTTATTATTACATAAAGAATCATGACAGGAGATCTTTTCAATCCCTGAAGTAAATACCACTTGTAATGATTTTTTGGTTACAATCGTTTTTTATTTTAATAGCGCATTTTCTCATGTATCATGCTTTTTTATTCAGTTGATGAATATATGTCGTTCTGATCTTGTGTGGATTGTAAAAGTTTCAGAGCTTTATTATTGATCATCTTCATCCGTTGTAATTAATGTTGATATTAGGGCAGTGTATTATACTGCACTTTATTTATGTATTATGAGCTTTTAGGGTCTAGATATTGACTGTAAACTGAATTTAAGCCTTAGAATCTTAATATGGATTGTAAACAGAGTTTGACATGTCCATTATTACACATGTGACAGTGCGGATTGAATAAATTGAATGGAACTTTAATACCTGTCTCTTCAAAATACCCTCCGCACTCTCATTTGATGCTACGGGAGGCTTCAGTGGTCCCTTCCCTTACATTGGATCCATTTTACAATCTAGCGTTGTATGAAGGCATAACCTGTATCTGGTATTCGCCGCTTTCAAAAGTTCTGTGTTTCCACTTGCCAGCAGTACCTTGTTTACTCATCTGTGAATCTTTTTAACCATTACAATATTTCAAATAAAGAATTAATAAATGTCAGATACAACACATTGGTAATAGAATTATCAAGTCTACGGGTTTTTCTGGGGGTAAGCGGTGGCGCAGTTGGTTGAGGCACTGCGCTACAAGCCGGAAGGTCGCATGTTCGATTCCCGATGGTGTCATTGGAATTTTTCATTGACATAATCCTTCTGGCCGCACTGTTGCCCTGGGGTCGACTCAGCCTCTAACAGAAATGAGTACCAGGATTATTTCCTGGGGGGTTAAGGCGGCCGGTGTGTAGGGTTGGCAACCTTACCACCTTCATGTGCCGATTGTCTAGAAATCTGGGAGCCTCAAACTCCTGGAACCCTCTGGGCCTGTCCAGGCCTGTAATTGGATTGCTTTACCTATTACGGGTTTTGCTAGTTGTCTACAATAAACCAGATTGTGGATAACCCCTTCTTACGCAACCTTGAACTATCCTGCTTGGACAGAAAGTATCAGGATTTCCGAACAAGACGTCGAATTACATGAACTAAGAACAAATCTCTGATGACAAAATACACAGAAGGGAGTTCTGTATTTTTTATTACAACACATTACTTCAGCAAAATTGATACCTTAGGTCGGTCATGATTGGTAAATCTGTACATTTCAGCTTGAAACTAAAGCATTTTGCTTTATATGTCAAGTGAGTATCAAGGTCCTTTATGACATCTTAATTTATGAAGTCTACCTGGTACTCTTAATTATCTGCATAACCCAAGAACTGGTTGATACTGTTGGCCGTGTGACCTAAGGCGCAGGTCTGCGGTCGCTTGCTTGTTAGTATTTCGGGTTCGAATCCCGCCGGATACATGGATGTCCCTTGCGAATGTTGTGTATTGTTAGGTAGAGGTCTCTGCGACGGGTCAATCATTCGTGCAGAGGAGTCCTCCAAGTACGGTGCGACTGAGTGTGATCTCGAAACCTCCATAACGAGGAGACCTAGACCCACCGCGGCTGTCGAGTCATGATAAAAAAATCCAAAACCTGGGTTTTAATTTTAGTTGACACAAACGCAGCTTATCTAAATGAGAGGTACCAAAAACTCCTACTAATCCAATTATTGACAACACATAATTTGTTGCACAGTGCGGATGTGCAATAAGAAGACAGAACGACAGGGTTACTGAAAACTGATGTTATTTTGTAGAAAATGTAAGACTAAATCCATCTTGTACGCCTCCCCCAGTAAATGGCCTACCGGACTATGTTCAGTTCCTTATAAGTCATAATATTTATGCAGCCACAAACACAGAAATTTTGAAACAGAGAACTAAAATAATTAATACTGAAAGTATAATAAATCTTTATATTCTACAAGATGAACATGGGAATAACTTTGTAAAGATAATGATACGACCCATTCCTTTAATTCATATCTTATAAACATTTTTAAGCAGGTTTTAAAAATAAACATCAAACTCCTATCCAAAAGAAAGAACGATTTCGGAAGAAATAAACGTATTGTGAAGTGAGAGAGAAAACCAACAAGATGCAACAGTTAGATGTTTATTATCAACATTTTCTCAACATGTTTCGGGCATCATTATACCCATCTTCAGGAGAATAAAGACCGTGTGATACTGCTTGTGGTGTGCTGCGGTGGTTATGCTGGATGTGGTTGGTAGCGGTTATGGGGCGCTGCGTTGTGGGGTGCGAGCACTGTGAAGGTTACTGTTCGACAGTGCTCGCACCCTGCAACGCAGCGCCACACAACCGCTACCAACCACATCCAGCAGACCACATGCAGTAACATCCGTCTTGTTCTCCTGAAGATGGGCATAATGATGCCCGAAACATGTTGAGAAAATGTTGATAATAGACATCTAACTGTTGCATCTTGTTGGTTTTCTCTCTCACTTCACAATTTGCTCACGATGCACGGTCACAGAAACTTAAGCTTAAAAATAAACGTATCTTTCAAACGTGAATTGAATCGATATATACTCAGCAGGAAGAGTAATGATCCCGTCTACACGAACTATTGTAAAATCCTGAATAAAACCGTAAAAGATATAAAAGACAATATTTCAGAACACTTCAAGAAAAATTAGATAATAAAATAAAAAATATTGAACATTTAAATAAAGAAACAGGAGAACTACATTCACCAGAAAAGATGTGTCCCTTATTATAAACAATAAAAAACTGAATGATCCAAAAGACCGGCCTGGTGCTTTCATTAATTTATTTCTAACGGCTGCTAAACATTTAATTTACGAGCAGAGGAAAGAAGATTCTATACTGTTTTTGACAGAATAATACCCTGCAAATTTTCCTGGCCTTCCAGTTATTCAAAAATCAAAACAGAGATGAAAAGTATTAATGAAGTCCCTCAACTTATAACGTTATAACGAAACAAAGATTAAAATTAAGAAAACTTGCAAAATTCAAAGTAGTTGTTCATTAATCTATATTTGTAGCCACTCTATACAGTTCTTTTCCCCGACCGCCTAAATATCTCCATAGTAAAACCACTGCACAAAAAAGTGATAAAACTTGTATGAAAAATTACAGGTCCAATTCACTATTAACGGGTTTTTTTAAGAAAATACCTGAAAGGGTTATGCGCAATAGTTCATCACATATGTTCAGGTCTTCAGTTTTTTTTTACCGCAGACGGACAAGTAACCTGCTGTCATCGATTAACGACTCAGCTAAAACACAGGGACCCGATCCATACTGGACTGAGATAACGCACTGGAGGTCCAAATATATATAGTGCTAACTATGTGAGAAATTTAGAAGAATTTAGCCACATGTTTTTTAAAGATCTGTGAAAGTTGTACATTTTATATTTTTTCGATATAACGAAGCTACAACAGACTGAAGAACCTTGTAAACAGAGCTCGTCATTGGCAACTGCTTTTAAAAAACTGGCATTCCTCTCGAAACACGTCGGATATTCTAATATTCTTATGTAGTTGAAATCATGCATTTGGTTGACGAAATACAACTGAGTATCTTGTCCCAAAAAATGCATACATTGGACAACTTGAAAATTATATTATAAGGTTCAGCATTTTTTATGGTGGGGGATGAATTCTGGGGCCCTTACTTTTCTTTACTTTCGATTTTATAAATAAAATTCCTACACAGACACCTCATCAGAACCTATAACAGTGCTGATGACACTAGTGTCATAATTTCTGTTTGCTGCCGATAATTTGTCGATCAATATAGGTAACAGAATATAAAGAAATGTATAATGAAAAATTCTCAACATTAACCATTAAGTATTGGCTATAACATAAATACGTAGTGGGGATTTTAAATACAAAAACCTGTGGCTCGCTCTCTGCTAATCATCTGAAATTGAAGAATTATATTCATCAAATGATTACTAAATTATGTGGAACAGATTGTGTATTTAAGTCTAAGTACCACATCAGCAAGACGGACACCCTCAATACTGTTTTGCCTATTTTAATTACACAGTGAAGTACAGAATACTTTTGGACGCAATTTGCTTAATAATAAAAGGATGTTTACTCTACACAAGCAAATTGTTAGAATTACAATTTGTAAAAAGCGTAAAAAGTCCACGTAACAATCTCTCGAAGAGCTTGAAGAATTTATCCCTTCACTGTAAGTACATATTTTCGTTAATGATTTTTTTTACAAATAAAGAGAAAGTCATACATATTGCGTTAGTGAATATCTTACTTTATTTAACACATTGTAAGGTCCGAGATTTCCGACCAATATTGCAGTTGCATTATTTCTTTCTTCGTAAATTCTTGGGATCGCCTTGAATATGGCTACGAACAGTAGCCGAAACGTGTAGCTCATTTGTTAATTAGTGAAGCTGTGTGTTGACTCAGAACGCCTGCATTTTTAGTTTGTATGTATGTATGTGTGTATGCATGTATGTATGTATATATTGTGTTGTATGTATGTATGTACGTGTGTATGTATATATGTAAGTTTGTATGTATGTAGGTACGTATTTATATATTATGTTTGTATGTATTTTTGTATGTATGTATTATGTATGCTTGTATGTATGTATGTGTGTATTATGTATGTATGTATGTATGTGTTTATGTATGTATGTATTATGTATGCATGTACGTATGTATGTGTGTATTATGTATGTATGTATGTATTACGTATGTGTGTACTTATGTGTGCATGAATGCACGCATGCGTATATTATGTATGTATGTATCTATATATGTATGTATGTTTTATGTGCGTATGTATGTATATATGGATGTATGCATATATGTATGTATGTGTATGTGTGTATGCACATACACAAACACACACACACACACATATATATATATGTATGTATATATATATATACAACTCTGTAGGCATATATTTACACAAAGCGCTGTAACAGTTTCAGTACACAGTACAGTTGCATCCCAAAAGCTAAAATTAAATTGAGGCAGAGACCACTTAAGTAATTAAGAAATTACCGCAACTTTACCTGTATGAAGGATGCAACGAACACAGCGGCACCAAGGCAGGCATAGTAAATTGAGAACAGCGTCATCGACTGTATAAGGTCGGATGATGTGTTCGTCCATGGTGGCTGCATGTCTGCACTGATGAAAGAAGTTCAGAACAGTACGCACTGAGATATTAAACGGAAATTGATTTCACTAATTATACGTGTTAAGCAAAACACAACATGAACATAATCGCATGTATGCAGGGGATGACTGAAGTTGCACCAGCCTCAGGCCTCTTGATATGTGAACCAGCCCACAGTGCTTGTCATTAGTGAAGGATATCACAAAGTTATGATCACCGACATTTTGATGTACAGAAGAGTCAAATACCTGGAGGGGAACATTGCAAAATACACAAGAGATGTTGATGGTGTGAGTTTATGGGTCTTCCTTCCACGGCCTCATGATAGCAGTGATAATGTCTTAATGAGAAACATTACCAGTGATGCTTCGTAGAATCTTCTGAATTTTACATTCGTTGTTCCGTGCATCATTTTAATTGTTCCAAAATAATTACCAACAAGATGACACTTATGGACTATCCTTTATTTCACGGTTAGTCGTCCTTCACTCTACATGTTTCGAGCTTCAGGGAGCTCATCATCAGGAGTTCACCTTCTTTCTGTACAGGCAGTCTCTGGCATACTGTGTAATCTTTTGCTGTATTCAGTCGGGAACAGAACACGTAGGAGAACGGGTGAATACAGCAAAAGATTACACAGTATGCCAGGGACTACCTGTACAGAAAAAAGTGAACTCCTGATGATGAGCTCCCTGAAGCTCGAAACATGTAGAGTGAAGGACGACTAACCGTGAAATAAAGGATAGTCCATAAGTGTCATCTTGTTGGTAATTATTTTGGAACAAT
>Ga0131853_10001898_pt1 | contig 37317 bp, 33 predicted proteins | sample TergutLab28metaG_FD_92764 | JGI IMG/M metagenome (GOLD analysis project Ga0131853, IMG submission 92764) | Labiotermes labralis P1 segment gut microbial communities from Petit-Saut dam, French Guiana - Lab288 P1 (version 2) (version 2) | ecosystem: Host-associated > Arthropoda: Insects >... | reverse complement strand
TTTTGTAATAACAATCCTTTAGAATTATTTTTTTTAAAAGTCGGACCAGGGGGGGGGGGGGGATGAATAACTTTAAATGATGTAGCTTCAGAATTTGAAGTTTGTTTGCAAATAGTGGGCCTAAGAAATTATTCTAGCCTTTGTCACAGAATTTGGTGTATATTTAAGGTAATAAAATGAAACATGGCAAGGTATAATATTGTAATAATATGTCTTTCCCCTCCAGCACCCCCCCCCCCTCCCCCAGAAATGGAGAACAACAAAATGGTGGTCTCACAAAAATGTATTTTTTATTCTGAGTTTGATGTATCTGAGAAATATTGAAGTTACAAACATGAAACTAGTATGGTATCTAAAAATTTTCTGTGGAACGTTTTATAAAATGTTAAAAGATGCTGATTTAATTACTCATTTTGGGTTGATAGTGGTATGCATATTAACAGTACAAAAAGGGAGGGCATTTTTGTTTCCTTGCCAACAATGGTTATATGAAAGCACCACAGTCTTCTGTGACATATACGTTGCCTGTCTTGTTTGCTCAGATAAATGTTATAATAGTCTCCATTTTCAGACCTCAGAAATCAAGAATAATATGTGTGTCTTTCAGAACAACTTTGCTGTGTAATATCCACATACACCTGTCACTCTATTGATTTTATTTAGGTCGTTGGCCTTAACCTCTCCCATTCTGTCCTAATTAAGGATCTTTGTTAGTGTATTGTAAAGATTTTACCTTCTGTCTTGAAATTTGACTTCCTACACATTTATCTTATAGTTCCTCTTTCCCAAAATATTTATAGGCACCTGAAGGTGATAATATAACTGGAGTGTTTGTGAAGCGAGAAGAGCCTGGCAGTGAAGTGAAAGCAGATTTGTCAGACACTGTTGAGTGAGTATAATATACACTGTTGCAGCACACAATAAGTATCACACTGGAAATTCAGTTTAAAAACGGAGCAGATTGTACAGAAGTTTTTATTGTTTTGACATGAGCATAAAGCTTAGTTGTGCTCTAAAGGATGGCCGTAGTTCAAGGATGGTGGACAAGTGTTGAGGAATATATTATACCTAACAAAGCATAAGTAACAATAGAGCGAATAAAATTTATAATAAACAGTTGTATAATCTATGATCTTAACCTGTTGTTGTTGTCATCATCCTGGTTGTTGTTTTTGTTATTGTTAAATCAAGGAATATTAGGTGAGCAGAACACATAGCATTCACAGGGTGATGTGAAATTTATGCACAATTTTAATTAGCAGACCCTAATGCAAGATCCAGTTTGAGATATTAGGCATAGATGGAAGGCCAGTGCTATTGTAATTCTGAAGAAACACAGTGTTGGTTAGCTTAGGGTAGGGTCCCCTGATTGGGGTTTTTTGAACACAATAATGAAAGTTTGGATTCCTTAAGAGCAGAAGGTTTATGGACAAGCTGAGTAATTACAAATTTTTAGTTACTTGGTTATCTGCCATCCTAACAAAGTGAATATTAACTGCATGACTGTTCCTTTGTGCTACATAACTTTGTTGTTTGGTGATGGAAGGTAAGAGTACTGCTGTTAAATGATGCCTGTTTTGTGTAGGCTACAAGTTGGAGAATATTCTTGGCAATCGTGATCCTTTTCCTACCTTGGCATGAAACATTTGTCAGTCCACATACCTTTTACATGGAAAGTTAATGTGTTTAGGCAGTGTCTATCTCATCAGTAAACCTAATAACCAATCCACCACCCATTCAGCCATCTACATCATGGCAAATCATGATTGGGATGTCAGGTATAGCATTAGGGTGCACAATGTGGCATTGTACTGTTTTTCTAGTCCTGACCTCCAGATCAGAATTTACCATTGAACTATGTAAGTTCTGAGTTCTTATCGGGCAGTCAGTTCAGATCATTTCAGATGCTCAGTGGTAACTTAAATAAGCGATTACTACTTCGTGTGCATGTCCACTCTCTTTCTGTGCAACCTATTATTTAAACTAAGTTATTCTTCCATTTTGTGCTGTATAAATTCTGCAGATGAGGAGGAGAGATTGTTATATAAGGTAATAATTGGACCCTTTCTGTGCCAAGTTTTAAAAGAAACTTTGTTAATGTATTTTTATGTTAGTGTGTAATTTGTGTTATTGAAAGCCATGAAGAGCTGTTCTTTTAAGAAACAACAGGAGAAGGATGGTGCTGTCTTAAACATCTAGTAAATTCAGGCCAGAAGGGCCAGTGGTTGTAATGATATATCTTGTGGAAAGGGTTAAGCCTCATTGAGTGAACTAAAAATAATATAAACTGCCATGCTGGTGATGTATGTCAGTTGGTACTTCTGTCTGTGTAGACATTCATGATGAAGAGAGAGATGCATTTTGTTTGTAACATTATTATTGTAAACTTCATAATCAAATTTTAATGAAACTTTGTTACAATATAATTCTACTGGAGGCCTTCAAGCTGTATTTTATGCGTGGAATTAGCACTAGAGTTTTTCAGTGTAAGGTTCTGTAATTTTCAGTAATACGTTTTAAAAATATTTGTTAAGGTAATTTGTTATTATAATAGAACATAAGGACATAGTGAATGTGAGTTATTATATGTTTTTATAATATGATGAACAGTGGTAGTTCAGTTATATGAAATTCTACCTGTTTGGAGGTGAATCAGAAGGTTAGTTGGAAATTTAGTTGCTTAGTCTAATTGTTCATCATATTGTGTGTGTGTGTGTGTGGTTTCCCCCCCACTATTATCATTTGTGTTTTATTGTTGTAGGGTACCAGGTATATATGGATGTGAAATTGTCATATCCAGTGAAACTGGAAGTAATGAGAAAGTAGAAGTGAGGCATTCAATAATGACAGAGGTTAGTCCTGACACTTCCCAGGAGCAAAATAAAATTTCAGAAAGGCCAAGTGGAAATGCAGAATCAGTAAGACTTCAAGAAGAGTGTTATAAATCCAGAGTAGAGTTTGATATTGAAAGAAGTGATGAAGAGTTACTTAAAAACAGTTGTAGTGAGACCAGTGATGGCAAGCTGATGTCTATGGATGTACCATTACTGACGATATATGGGCCTGCAATGTGTGATCTATGTAATGTGACATTCACTGATATGGATGAGTTTGACATTCATGTTGTAGATCAGCATCTTCAGAAACATAAGTGGCAATGTCTTCATTGTGACAATAGCTTTGAGAATTCACAAGATCTTGTGCTGCACAAGGTAGTGACTCATGGTGAAGAACCAGTCTGTTGTGATAGATGTCAAGAAAGGAGAATAAAAGATGGAAATATTGGGGATGAAGGGATTCAGGAAGGGTGGCTTAAAGAAAGTGAAACTCATGTTGATGAGAACAAAATTTATGCTAACAACAACAACAGCAAAAACAGTTCAGAATTTTACTGTGAACTGTGTTATAGGAATTTTTGTGATGAAGTAAAGTTGAAGGATCACTACCTGGTTCACTCATCACAGCCAGCAGTGTGTAGCAAGTGTGGTCTCAAGTGCAGCTCATCATATGAGTTGTCCGTTCATAAGAGGAACCACTCGCGAAATGTTAGGGAAGAACGATACACATGTGACATGTGTAGGAAGACATTTTTTGATCATGTTATGTACAACATCCATCGCAGAAACTGTGGCAGCAAGCATTACACATGTAATTTATGTGACCGCACCTTCTGGCGTAAATACAGCCTCCAGCTGCATATGAAGGTAAATTTATTTCAGAATAAGTCAACTTTGTCCTTTACAGAATTGAAGAGACATTTCCTGCACGTTCAGTGAAAACAGATATAAAGACATTTCCATTTTAATGCCTTTATATATTTACCACTTGTTGTTCAGAGTGAAGTGAACGTTTTTTCCAGTCTGTGTGGCAGACTCCTGTTTACCTGTATATGAGTTGATTGTTGATACAGACCTATTAACAAGAAATATGTTTATATAAATGGACTTTAAACTTGGTGTGTCATGTTAAGGACCAATCTTCATCTGCAGGTGTTTGAGAATAGGGTATATATTTGGGCATAAGGGGGACAAAGTTTTGGGACTAGATGAGTTTGCATAATGAGGAAGTTCATGATCTGTAGTCCTCACTAAATATTATTTGGTGTGATTAAATCAAGAAGGATGAGATGGGCAGGATATGTAAGGTGTATAGGTTAGAAGTGAAATGTATACAGTGTATTGATAGGGAAAACTGAAGGAAAGAGGTCACATGGAAGACCTAGTTATAAATAGGCGGTTGATATTAATATAAACGTTATGGACATAGGATGGGAAGGCATGGGCTGGGTCAGGATAGCGGCAAGTGGTGTGCTGTTTTGAATATGGTAATGAATATTTGGGTTCTGTAAAATGCAGGGAGTTTATTGATTAGCTGAGGAGTTATTAGCTTTTAAGGAAGGACTCTTCTTGCTGGAGTTGGGTACGGACTGCTGAAATTGTCTGCCACATTTTTATCCATGGTTAAAATTAATGGAAGTGTGCACATTCTAGTATCTGGGATTTTATGCCATGTTGACTGGTAAATGGTTATCAGTCGAGGGTTGTAGTATCGGCCTCTTCATGTTCAAGCACTGTCTTCTTAGACTGCTTGTTTCTGAAGATAAAGGCACTAAAATCCTTTGAAATGTTGGTAACTGTTTACCACTCACCATGGTGTATTGTAGCAGAAGACATGATTCTTCAGCAGCATTATTGAGAACCTCACATCTTGTAATGCAAGTTGCTTAGGAGACACATGCAAGCCTGTCCTTCTGTTAAGCCTAGCTTTGAAGATGGAGAGCAGGGAGCACTGGTGGAATGATGCTGACAAGGGAAAATTGAGGTATTAGGTGAAATACTCCTGTTGCCACATCATCCATCACAGCTCTTATATGGACAGCATCAAATTTTTAACCCAAGCCAGTGATGACCACCTGAGTTGTGACACAGCTGTTTGAAGCATGAAGTTTATGTAAATAGCATACATAAATTCTATTCCTATAAGGCAAAACTTGTCTTTTTACAAAGGCATGCAGTTAATGCAGTTGGGGGAAATGATTGCTCATTATCATAGGGACCATTTGAAGCCTAGAGGGTTATGGTGTGGCAAGAATGCTATGCTCTTCGATATCATGGGTGGTGGTATATACAAATTATGCTGTTGGCTTATTGAGGTACGAGATTTTTAATACCATGAGTCCCTGTTGTCACAGATCTGCCTTTGAAATTTTAGTGGGTACAGGCATATGTAGCTGAAACATATTGTTGTGCTTACATACATACATTCCTTTGATCTGTCACTCTGTCATATGACAGTTGGATGTGAAACAAGTCATGGTACAATTAACATGGTTACATAAGCAGTCATTAGTTATAAGACAACAATTAAAATCTGACACAGTCTTATACAAGTGAAACATTGTGTATAAATCCAGGAATATACCAACATAGGTACTGTTACATTATAAAGTTTGTACAATTAAAACGCTAGGACACCAACATGTTTCGGCTCTTTTCTGTCGGTCATCCTCAGTGAGTGATGATGACCCACAGCAAATCGTGGAAACATATCAGAGTCTTAGTGTTTAGTTGTTAAAATTTGTATTGTAATTTAGTGGATTTGTTGGCATATACCTGAATTTTAACATTTAGTTCATGGATGTGAATACCTTTAAATTATGTTTATAATTAATTTCTTGTAGCAGCAATCATCATTATGGATTTCATTCTTGTAATCTAAAAATCCATTAGTTGAATCCACATGCAGAAATATAGAACGGGGAAATAATGTACTGCCTGCAGTAATACAGGGTGTGGCAGAAATAGTGAAGCATTTTAAAATTTTAATTATGCGCTTCTCCGCTAGGGTATCATGGCATACAGGTGTTTGAACTAAAGCAGTAACCTTCGAAGTTAGTTGACATGGAGTGTGGGAAGTTAAAGAAAGTGTGTATGCTGTGGAACTGTTTATTTGGATGGAATCCATTACAGAGACTGAGTGTGGATAACGCCATGAACTGAATCAACAGGAAGTCCCATCTCCAAATGCAGTCTGACAATGGGTAAGGCAGTGGCATGAAGAAGGCTCTGTCATGTGTAGAAAGCCACCTTGTCAGGTGTTCTAAGTTCACACACCTGAGAACTCTGCCTCAGTATTGGCATCTGTTGGCCGCAGTCCGAGGTGATATGCACGTAAGCACACTCAAGTGTTAGGCATGTCTAACAGCAGTGTATGGTGCATCGTGCATAGTGACATGAATCTTCACCCATAGAAATTGCAAATTACGCATTCTTTGAATGATGGGACAAAGAGGTATGCTTGCGGTTTTGTCATCAGTTGTAGGGAATACTGCCTGAAGATCCAGACCTGCCGAACAACCTTCTGATTGATGAGTCGCATTTTCATTTTTAATGGCACAGTTCATAAGCAGAACTAACGTTACTGGTCAGTTGCAAATTCTTAGGAATTAGCCAACACCACATTAAAACCCTACTTCTTTGAGGATGAAGGCAAACAAGCCATCACAGTCACATCACAATGTTACACAGAGATGATCAGTTAATTTCTGTAGCCGCAAAGCTTCCACTGAACTATAACTTGTGGTTTCAACAAGATTGTGCTGCGGCCTACACAAGAGTGATTAACATGGCTGAACTTCGTTTGTTTCCGCAGCAGGTGATTTTTCGTTTCACTGATGTGACATAGCCTCCTTGTTCACCAGATCTAACAGCACATTACTTTTTCTGTAGGAGTTATTTGAAAAGTAAAGTGTTCTGTAGTCACCCTATAGACTTAAGTGCACTTAAACGAAACACGAAATGAAATCTTCAACATTAGAGAAGAAACACTTTGAGAAGTTACACTTAGGTTCTTAACTCATGTGCACCTCTGTATTCAGGAGGGTGGTGGCAAGAAGTGAAACAATGCAAACACAATTTAAACACAATAGTAAATTTTATCATGCTAAATTAATTACTTTCAGTAAAATGTTCTTTGTATTTATAATTAGTTCACTATTTCTGCCGCACCTGTATTTTCAAACTGTAAAATTCACTGTATTAACTTTCACTGTTTATTTTTATGTACCATTTCTTTCACTGATCTGTAATATCAGTAATCCATAAGAACAGTTGTGATTCTTTTTCATGTAACCAGGTGATCATTTAAAAGATTTTTGCAAGCCATATAAATTTACGGATTTCTGTATCACACATTACATGCTTATAGACAACATTGTTTTATTCTTGTGTTTTAAATGAATGTTGGGACAGTCCTCACTAACATATTGCTTATCAGAAATGAGCAGAGTAAATTTTCCATTTCTTATACAAGAGGTATTTGTTAAATTTATTACATTCCTTGATTTGCTTTTATGCTTCAGTTTTAAGGCCATGGAACTAATCTTATATGTGAGTTTGCTGTATTTACAGGTTCACAACCAAGAACAGAGAGAATATGAGTGTGACTGCGGACAGAAGTTTGATACATACAGCAAATTTGAAGCTCACAAGAAGACACATCAAAGAGTAACCACAATGAAATGTGTTACTTGTCGTAAGGTGTTCACAAATGAGACATTCTACAAGAGGCACAGATATGTAAGTAGAGACAGGCAAAGTATGTTGCTAGTTTGGCTGTAGTAGTTGTAATATTTCTCTGCTTGGGGTTACTTATCTTACCTGCTGATACTACCACTTTGCAGATACATGATCCAGAATATTGGGATCGTTTTAAGTGCCAGACCTGCCAGCGCCCTTTCAGAGATGCTCATGCCCTGAAAAATCATATGCAACTGCATGATGGCATAAAACCTCACATGTGTGATCTTTGTGGGCGTACCTACAATAGGTTTGCCAATATGGTGAGTGAACTAGTCTTGTTACGTATTCTTATAAGTTTTATTAAGAGTTGTTAAATCTAGGAGGTTACAGTGGATTGGTTTAGGAAACCTTTTAGAAAATTACTACTTAGAACACAGAATAGAAGGGAGCATATTGTTAAAATAGATCCTAGAATTGGTTGTGAAGGCACATCCATTGAGTGCCAGAGAGTACCACCATGTGATGATTAGCTCTAGTGTGATGATAACCACCTACTGTCATTTACTTCCAAGGCTGAGATTGCCTACTGTAGGCTTGGTTGTTATCTGTTTTAAATTGAAAAGCATGGACTGAAGTTTCTCAAAAAATAAGTAATAATCTAAGAGTTTGGAATTTTTTATATCTTTTTTGGAATAAAGTGTCATTCCCTCAGCTGTGCATTTTTTTATTTTGTTGTATTAAAAATGGCACTGTGAAACATTGCTTTTGTTTTTGTCTGCTTTATGATTTTGCTGTACTCTCTGTGCATTCTTGATTTTATTTACAGCTGAAGCATCGCAAACTTCATAAGCCCCAGAACCTTTGGGAACATAACTGCACTCACTGTGAGGCCAAGTTTGAACGTTTGAAGGACTTAATGTCTCATATGGACCAAGCACACATGGCTGGTGACCCAACAGCAGAAGACGCAGAAGGCAAAAAGTCATCCTTGAAGTGGATATGTCGTTTCTGTGGAAAACGTATCTCTACAAAGCTCAGTCTTCAGGACCATGAACGTATTCATACAGGTGCCAAACCCTATATTTGTGAGTGGTGTGGACGTGAATTCCGTTCCCGCCCAAACCTTTTGCAACATCATCTCACCCACACAGGTGATCGGAAACATGCTTGTGCAGTATGTGGCAAAAGATTTGGACGAAAGTCATTCATCGCACAGCATATGAGGGTGCATACAGGTGAAAAGCCCTTTGAATGTGATCTTTGTGGCAAACGTTTCACACAGGCTGGGGATATGAGGCGACATCGCGGTCGCCATATTGAGCAACAGAAAAAACAAGTTGCATTATATGTAGAAATTCAGCAATAATGAATATGTGCTAAGAAAATACAAAGGCTGTGTTAGGTTTTGATTACTGTAATCTGTATGACTCTCTATAAGAGTTATGAAATACTTCTTTGTGCATTTACACAATAAAACTGACAACCATGACATGAGGCAAAACTCATAACTGGCACATGTGCATGTAGAAGAGTGCTTTTGTCTTTTCAGCTGTTTGTTCATATTACACGTTTCAAATATAGTGGTGACTAAAGAAGACACGGGAGCTGCTACAGTATGTAGTGGAAGGAATAGAACAGCAGTAATGAAGTTTGTTATGTGTCATAATGTTTATCACAACCAAGGATGTTTTTGTTTGACCGATTTTTTTATAACCCTGTCTAAACAGGCCAGCAGTTTCACCATTTGTACATATATCACAGTAGTTGCACACATTGAAGATATTAATTTGTATGTTGTATGAGAATGAAAGGATCTGTTTGTTTCCATAAAGTTGATGATGAATAGGTCTGTGTGTGTTCATTACTGCCTTTTGTAATACAGGGTGATTCATGACGTATGGTCATTACTACAGGAGATTATTGCCTAAATCTTTGTGATCAAAAAAGTTCGCATAAACATGTATCCGATTGTGGAAGGTTACAGAGCAATGGCTGCTTGAAACTTAGAATGGAGGGTAAGGGTTATTGAAAATAAATGGCACAAAATAATAAATGAATGTAATATCTAATACAGTAAAAGTATAAATAACTGGACTAAATGGAAGTGTCTTCAAATGACACTGACCTGTGCTTTAAGCAGGTTTTAAAAAATGCCATAGTTGGTCGCAACTCACGCTGATGTTCGTAGGTGAACAGCAAGAGCTGCAAATTGCAGCTTCTTCTGACTTCCTTTTGCAGCTGGTTCAAGGTTGCATAGTGTGACTTGAGATGTGTGGTTCATAGGAGGGCATTAACAACAATTAAAAAACACTTCTAACTCTGTAACTACTGAGAATAAAACTGGTACTGAAATTAACTTTTTTGATTATAAAGATCTAGAAAATTGTCTCCTGCAGTAATGTCCACAAGTCATGAATCACTCTGTATTTATTGAATCACCTCTTCATTATTTTTTGTTTCTGCCTGCATGTCCTTAACTAATTTATTTATTTTTTTTGCTGTACTTTGTGGTCTGCTCTTCCGTGTCCAAAAGATAAAGTTATGTATCTTCATATCTTAAAGGAATCAAAATCCTATTTCCTCAGCCCAGTGTGTAGGCCAGTCAATTTTGTATGTATATGTATGAAGCGCCTGAAAATTTAAAAAGTACACTGAAGTGTAACATTGGAAATTTTCAAGTATGCAAGTGAGAGGGTTGCATGTGTCTTACATTTTTTTAATATAATATAATATTGTACAGTGTATGTCAGCACAATCACTTTATTATAAAAGGTAATACAAGGCTACATGTTTCGACTATAACCTAGTCATCTTCAGGCCTATATTAACAATTGTTGTTACCAGGTGCTGTGCACACTTTGGGATCCCATTGTGCTTACATTCGTGGAATATTTCTGATTAAAAGTTTGTCTAAAAGGTATGCAAATACAGGATTGTCTCATAAAATGTATTTTAATATCATATTATGTTAAAAGCACATCATGATGCTTCCATTCAAATTTTTTAGTTCTGTTCATAGTCATACCATTTCCTCTGACATTCAGCTGCCCCTTACACAGGGGGGAGCAGAAGGTGGCAGGTTTTGTGAGAAAGGATAGTCACATTAAAATAGACCAGATTTACTGGCTAAATTTTGGGGACATGGAAATGAATCATATATATTTTTATATGAAAAGTGCTGTCAGAATGAATATATATAAATTTTTCTGCAAGGACAGTTAGTGCACTCTTGCACCATGGATTTTAGGCAGTTACATAGGTATCACTACTTGCTACCCAACAGGCCTAGTATCATGGATGGGATGTTTTAAGCTAGAGTGGATACAGTATAAACTTTTCTCGAAGTATAATTAGTGCACTTCTGCGGCATGGATTTATGTAGTCACGTATGTTGCGACACTTGCGGTACCTCGCAGTATTACTATCATTGGTGTGCAAGGTTCTATAGTATCATAACCATCAAAACTTGTACGAAGAAAATGCCTGAACAACAAATTTCTCACCGCACGTGAGAGCTGTTATCCGTGATGAGAGTAGTGGATGTCCGTATTGTTAGTCAGTAATCTTTGAATTAATCCGTGGTAATAGCATTAATTCAACACAATGCGTGAGTATGGCCGCGTTGGGGTAGGTGGTGTGTTGCTTGTTGTGTGGATGTGGGGCGTGGTGGAAATAGCGTTAAATTAACGCTAATAATGCTATTTATTTAAAATGTCACGTATTCACAGAGTGTGTAAAGGCAGAAAACAGTAATGTCATTAAATGACTGTGCACAAAATGAGCACCTCAGTACAAGAGGGTAGGTTCGGCTCGCATAAGTTAGGTTAGTGTTTTTGTACATACCGTGATTCCTGTCACCGTATGTAGTTCAAGATTTTTCATTACGGGTATCTCATTTCACACAATTCGACGAATTTATGAAAGCAAAATGTCGAATGCCTTAATGCAACAGTTTGTGGCGGGTCTTAAGTCCCGGAATGCTGAAACTCGTTCCAAGGCAGCGAGAGACTTGTATCACTACGTAAGTACTGAGTATACTGTAATTTTTTTATTACTTACTGAAATGGTTCACAAGGCAAATATTTCAAAACTGTCATGTTTTGTTGTAGGTTAAGACAGAACTTCGGGAGGTTTCTGTGGAAGAGCTCACGTCATTTATGGATGATTTCAACCATCATATTTTTGAAATGGTTTCAGGATCGGATGTGAATGAGAAGAAAGGGGGAATACTGGCGATTGGTGAGGAATCGTGTTAGAATGTCTTGACTTAAAGATGGGTTTTAAAGTATCTACCCTCTACCTAACTCCAGGGACCAGGGTCCTTCTTGAAAAGAAATTAGTTGTCCACCTGGCTAAGAAATACCCTGCATATTATGGAATCCAAAGATTCATTACCGTGTTCATGAGAGCCCACCACATGTCCTGATCCTGGGCCAGATCAATCCAGTTCACACCCTCCAAGCAGATCATCATCATACTTTAAGATTTCAATGTTAGGTGGAAGAGCATTGCTTAACTTGGTTGCTGTATAGTACACACCTTTCTGGTGTCTACTGAAGTAAGCATGTGGAAGCTGGAGGTCATATTTATGTCTTATATTTGTACTGTGTATTTCTGAATTTTTCAGTGTTGTTTACTACAAAAAACAGTAATGAGAATAGGTATTCAGAGGCAAGGGGCAGTATATTTGTTAGATAGTTCTTTACAAGAGACACTTCTTTACATTTACTGTTACTGCAATCATATTCTTGTGGGTGGTGAATACTTTGATTTTTGTTGAAGAATGTAACTCCATTAAACATAAGTTATTTTAACTCATAATGTCTGGGGCCATGAGTGCCGTGCCTGTTGTCCTCATGGTAAAGCATGCTGAATTAAGTTTGGTGATAATACATTCAGTAATTTTGTTTTTCATTTTAAGTTAATATTAATTTGCAGGCCCAGGAGTTTAGTTGTGACTGTTATTGATCATTTTATTACTACAGTTTACACTAAAATTAATACAATTCAGCTACTTTGCTGTAGTCTTGAAATTGTGTTTCAGTTTGCCTGATAGGTGCAGATGTTGGTAACATCAACACTCGCATCAGCAGGTTTGCCAATTACTTGCGAAACTTGTTACCATCAAGTGATATTGGTGTGATGGAATTGGCTGCAAAGACTGTGGGGAAATTGGCGCTTGTGTCTGGTACATATGCTGCAGAATATGTGGAATTTGAGGTGAAGAGGGCCTTTGAATGGCTTGGTGGGGATCGCCATGAGGGCAAGAGACATGCTGCGGTAAGATATTTTATGTGCAGCTAGAATTGTGAATGTGGATTATCCTGCTGCTGCTTGCATTGTATTCTGCTTGTTTAACCCTTTACCTGCTAACATGGAGAATAAGGTGAGCTCCTAATAATGCCAGCAAATGGCAGATGGGATTTAACTCGGCGTTTAAAAGGTTAATTATATCCCAGTGCAGTGATTATCAGTGTCTTCTTTTGGTGGAAGGATGATTCAGTGTGTTTTGATGTTCTGTGAAATCCAAATCAATTGCAGTCTGTCCTGTTGTATTTCTGTACATGTACAGTTTAATTCTGGAACTCTCGTACATGAAGAAACAAAAACTGCCTTGAATTCAGCATGGATTCTGTTAACCTAAAAGGTCAAGGCATTTTGCATATCTCTTGTGGAACCATAATTTGCAGTTACAAAACATGATATAGACTGCTAAGCCTTTGCTGAGAGGTTAGGGTGAATAAGATTATATGGTGTGACGGAGAAGTGTTATGCTTTCTTTCTTTGTAGTTGTATTTTTGTCACATGTTCATCCCTGGTTTTCTTACTGTATATCACTTTTTTTTTTTCTGTAATGCCATTATAATTTAATAGGTGAAAACTAATTATATGATGAACTAATGCTGAATAGAATAATATTCTAGTTTTCAGTTAATTAAGTATAATGAAGTAGGATAAAAATTATTAAATGTCAGGGAGCTGTAACTATGCAGCTGTGTATAAAATATTTAATTAAAACTCCAGAATAGATTTTTCTGTGGTAGAAGAATTCTTGAGGGTGAAACTTTATGTATGCAACAAAAAACTGAGTTTTCTGTTCTAATCAAAATACTTGAGCAGCAAGATATTTAATATTAGTAAAAAACATTTCCAGAAGCTTAAAATATTCTACCTAATATATATCTGATCCAGCATTTAAAGTCAAGTTTTTTCTGTACATGCATGTGTATGTAACTTTTTAAAATATTATATGGTTTTATTATTTTTGTATGAGTTTATAGGAGTTCTCGTTCATGCTTTTTGTTGCAGACTGGGTGGTTAAATAAATTGTACCCTAACATGATAGAATATTTTGTAAACATGATTTGTATTTAATTTTTTGGTAAATGCAGCTGAAATACAGGTAAAACAAGTTTATCTTTTTATAAAATTACTCTTTGGCTTTCAGTGTCAAAGTTTTGTAGTTCAAATGCTGTCTTATAGAGATGTCAGCTGCATGCATAAAACCATGCTCACTCTTGAGGTAGGTATCTGTTCTTCTGGAGCATGATTCTGTGTCATGGGGCATTTGTTTCATGACATTCTAAACCACCATGTTTCTGCAGTTTTGTGAATAGGGTATCTGTCCTGTTGGGGTATGATGCTGTTTCTTTGGGTTTGGTTCCTGACATTTTGAGATAACTACTATTTCCTGAATTGTCAGAAACCCATGATGCATCATCAACTACTATTTCCTGAATTGTCAGAAACCCATGATGCATCATCATATCTCAGAAGAATAGATACCTCATCCACGCTACTGCAGAAACTTCAAAACTGTTACTCTTAGTATGATGTCACTCTGAAGGAAAGAACCTCAGCATGTGAATCCTGGTATGTTTTCAAGCTGAGACCAAGGATAAGGGTTTATAATAAAAGAAGAAATATAGCCCATCAGTGCATAACTTTACTGTAGCAATTATAAATGGCAGGTATATGTTTGGACTACAAGTCACTATCGTCAGGCTGTACGTATCAGCAGAATAAAAGGAAATTGTGTTCTGTAGGTTGTATATAGCTACAAATGATTAGTGGACCAGATCTTGGCCTTACATTTAAAGGTATATGTGGTTTGTCTCAAAAGTAAGTGTACTGATTTTTTATTTAAATGTCTATTGGACTCATCTGAAATTGCAAGTTATCTCCTTCAAAATATGACCCTTGGGAAGTTACACATTGGTTCCGTTTTTTCCACTGATCATAGCAGTACCGGAAGTCATTTTCTGTAAGTGTGTGTAGCTCATCGGTTATGTTTTCTATCGTCCCGAAATGATGACCCTTCAGTTTCAACTTAGAGAAGAGGTAGAAATTGCACAGAGCTAGATCTGGGCTGTAGGGAGGATGTGGAAGTGCGGGAATGTTTTTCTTCTCCAGAAATTCTCGAATTTAAACCACAGTGTGAGATGGCACATTATCGTGGTGCAGCACCCAGTTCGCTGGACCCATTTTCGAAGTCGTTCCAAGACATCTTTGTAGAAGGCGTGGTTAACTGTCTGTCCTGCAATCATCCTGACACTCATTCGGCGGTATTTCGCAGTCACAGCTCGCACCATTTCCACGTTTTGATCATTTGTTGATGAGATTGGTCTTCCAGAATGAGGGTCGTCTTCAACATTTTCTCGGCCCTCTTTGAAAGCTTTGTGCCACTTAAAAACCATAGTTCTCGATAGAGTGGCATCTCCATAAGTTTTGGTTAAAGAAGCAAACGTCTCTATGGCAGATTTGTTGAGTTTCACACAAAATTTAATAGCGTACAGTTGTTTGATATTTTCCTGCATCGCAAACATAACGAGGTTATAAAACACGACCATACACAAACAGCAGTAGTGCACAACTGACTCAACCAATCCAGTTGAAACAAGTATGGACATGCAGCCAAGATCACTACCAACATGCCTATATACATCAGTGAGATACTACGTTACCAATTCGTACATAGGAAAATCAGTACACTTACTTTTGAGACAAACCATGTATATGATTATTACACATAGAAAAACATTTACAGTACGAGAAGTATTGTATAAAATTAAACAATTGGGTTGTCTAATTTTAAAAATGAAAGTATTGTAAGTGTTGAGGTGGTGAGCTGATGTGGTGCACCTTATATAAGCAATTGCATATTCCATCTGAGCTATCAGATGTTTGATGGTATTGGTATATGTAATATGTTCATGTAACACTTTTTGTAAATCCATTGAATGTATAATCAGGGATGTATTCAGATTATTTGGATAAGACCTTAGGCTCAGTCACTGTTCAGACGTACACGCATACAACCAGTATAAGTAAATTATAAATTGCTCAAACCACAAAATGTGGAATACCGTGTTTGTCTGAAGTTTGGAATATACAACTTTTTGTATTTGATTGTAAATGCTTCTGTGCGTGTAACAATCATATATACCTTTATATGGAAGGCTGAGATTTAGTCTACTAATCATCTGTATATAATTTCCTTTTACACTTCTGATATGTACAGCCTGAAGATGGCTTCTTCATAGCCGAAACCTGTATCTGCCATTGCTACAGTAAAGTTGTGCATTTACAGGATATATTTCTTCTTTTATTTTATATTCTTGAAGCACAGCAGGGATACCACACCTTAAAAAAAGGATTTATTGTGTTGGGCTTTTTATTGTAATATTGTTAACTTGATACAAAGAACATTTGTTATTTGTGTTTATGCTTGTTTTGATAATATAAATAATTTGAAGGAAAGCTGTGTGTACATTTTGTGTTTGTTGTCTTACCAGGTGTTTTCTTTTGAGTGTTTATACCAATGTTACATCTTCATTGCTGTTATTCAAGACTGTATGAAACTCAAATTTAGTCTTCTGGATTGTGGATGGGCACATGGTTTGGAGGAACATGCTACCTCCATCCTTAAGGTGATGGAATTATGTCCATGTGGACATTGAAGTGTTTGTCATCACCTACATAGACTAAAAATTCCATCATCACAAATATGGAGGTAGGATATTGATCCAAAATGTATTTACCCACTGTTCTCTACAGTATCATAACAAGAAGACTGTCATATGATCAGTACCTTCTGAGGAGGCCTAGAATTCTCTGTACTGTAAACTGGGTTTGCAGTGATTTATATTTGGTGTTTGTAATTTTTACAGGTACTTGTTCTTCGGGAATTAGCAGTGTCTATGCCAACATACTTTTTTCAACAAGTTCAACAGTTTTTTGATCTCATCTTCAATGCAGTACGGGATCCAAAACCAGTAATTAGGGAGGGTGCTGTGGAGGCATTGAGGGCAGCACTTGTAGTCACTGCACAGAGAGAGACTGCCAAGCAAACACAAAAACCACAGTGGTGGGTATGAAGTAGAAAAACACAAATATTAAAGCGGTGCAAAATTTGAACAGCTGTACATTTAAACCATATGTTATATTAACTTTGACTATGCACAGTTTTTTCCATTCTTCCCTTACACATTCACAGCTTTCCCCTCAAAGCTGTCAACTTCTCTATTAGCCCAGTCATTGATCAGAACCTAATATTGCAGTACTCGTGCTACTGAGCTCAGGAGATATGTCTGAATGATGGACAAGTTTGATATCCCATTGAAATTCAAGAACTTTAGAACCAGTGGACTTTTTTTCCAGACAAGAGGGTTTTGAACACATTGCATAATGCCACAGCTTGTTGAAGGACATTTCCCGTGACATATTCATGAGCTCAGAAAGATTAAGTGTGTGTGCATTTGGAGTGAGTAGCTGAGCACATGTGATTAAATTTCTGTGTAGTGAGCTGATCTTTATAAAATTCACACCCTGAATGACCTATTTTCTCACAATATCCAGCTCCTTCCACTGCTTCCTGGAAACGAGATTCTGCCTGTTGAGGATGTAATGAAAAATGTTCACCTGCAGATTAACTCCCAGCAGTCTGGTGCATAAGCCTTGGTGTGCTTTCAACATTGCTGGTGCACCATCAGTGCACTAACCAAAAAAACTTATTTTGGGTCAGACCCTCATTTTTTGGATTGCAAACCATAGGTTAAGAACCTTTGGCATATGTAGTTCCTTTAAGATCAGAACCATTCAAACATCTGCAGTGCATAGTTTAAATAAGCCTCCTTGGGTGAGCAGGTGTATTGTCTTTGTATTGCCATGGGCTGACCAAGGTACATACTTTTTTAATGTAGGCTTGTGTTGAGTGATATTTACATGCGCAGGTACAAGCAGTGCTATGATGAGTCCACCAATGGCTTTGATGAAGTTTATACGAGAGAAAAGGGTGTCAATCGTGATGATAGAGTCCATGGTTCATTGCTTGTACTCAACGAGTTGCTGAGATGCAGCAATGCTGAGTGGGAGCGCAGCTATGAAGAGCTGATGGATCGGGTTCAGTACCAGCAAGGACAGCAGGCTAATGTGAGTTCTGTGCAGTAACAAACATATTGTCACATCACAGGTTTTGTTGCAGAGTAGCTGTGAGACTAATGGACTGGAAATGTTAGTGAAGGTAGAACTGCATTTTAGTACTTTAAGTCAGGCATGCTTAACTTTCTGTGTGGTGGGACAACTTTGACAAAATTTGGTCTGCATGTGGGCAACAGAAACTTAATTCAGAGAACGAAGATTGAATAAGTGTATGTGTAATTATTATATGTATAATTTAATGTGTGTATTTTATGCATCATGTACAGTAAAAAATTATTGATAATAGGAAAAAATTGTAAAAGTGTGCTAAAAATTGTGTCACAATTTTTAGCACACCTCTACAAAAGGGTTTAGTAATGTAGCATATGCATCCATAAATAAACAGGTCATAGGTTTCCAGAATTACCTTGGCTTTGTCTTTTGGCTTTACTAGGAAAGGTTAAAAGACATTTCCTTAAATCAGATGTCTCCATGGGCAACACAGCACTGTCATGGGCAACATGTTGCCTGTGAGCTGTGGGCTGAATGGACCTGCTTTAAATGAACAGAATAATTGTACGGTACATATAATTATTGCTTTGGTTATGAAGTTGGTAAATGACTATGCTGAAGGAACAAAGAAATTTTTGTAAATGGCAGTGAAGATAGTACTTGAGGTTTTTCACTCTTTGGGCTGTGTGTATTTTCCTGTATCTCCTCTCTGCAGTATGCAAACCTGCCCAAAGCATTCATCGCTTGTAAAAGTTTTCATGTGGTTGTAACTGCTAACATTCATATGAAAAGAATGGCTGTAGGTGGCTGGAGGGAAACAGGGAGAAATACACTGGAAAGTGAAACATAAATCTAAGGGAAGATGTGTAGGGGGACTTCTCTCTTTTTCCTCAGTGTAATCAAAAGCTCATTTTTTATATTCACCTTTACCAGCTATTATTTTAGAAGTTTGGGATCTTAAGTTCAATTTTTCCCACCAAAATACATAACCTGTTGGTGGGGTGTTTTTCGTTGGATATTTGACATCATTTTGATGTTTGTACTACAAGCAGAATAATGAAATGTCAGTCAAGTTTCACTGTTGGTCAATGTGAATGTGTTACAGGACTGTATGAGTTTGATGCCCCGGCTAAAATCACCACTTGTGCCAAAGTCACAGCAGGGAAAAGGGAGCCCAGTAGCTGTGTCATCTCCTGTTGGGAACCATTGTCTCTCTCTCTATGAAAGTGCAGCATGCAGACAGCTTATGACTGAACGGTTTGATGATGTCTGCAAAGATGTGCTAACACAACGGAACTCACGCAGCTCACATGTCCACCACACATTACTTGCAATACTACCAAGACTTGCAGCTTTCAACAGAGAGAAATTTGTCAAAGCGTGAGTATTTTGTTAAATAATGTATCAAATATGAAAAATACATTTTTTGTTGTTACGTGCTCATTGCGTATATTTCCTAGGAAATCTGGTAATAAAATATCACAGCTAATGAAATACATTCATACATTCAAGAATGATATGTTTGCTTATTTATTTAAATATTAATTAATTTGGTCTCTGCTTGTGTCTTGTGATACCATGTGCTATCTAGATGTTTTGTGATGTCATGAAATAGTTACTTTACTGTGACTCCCAGTGCGTGACACAGAGCTAACTGGAAACTTCTGCAAATTGTGCTGATGGATTGTAACTACAGTACATATATCTGGAAATTCATGTAGAAATCAGAGATTGTAGCTCTTTCTTTTGAATACATTTTTCCATTGATTAATTCATTCAGAATAACCGAGCACATTTTCAAATTCAGCTGGAAACATTATTAATACAAGGAGGGGTCTGTACAGACCAACTGGTAACCTCTCATGCCTTTAGAAAAGTGTTCAATGTGATGGCATCAACATTTTAGGCAATTTGCTAGCTAGTCTCAAAAGTTTTATTAACAATATGGCACACTTTCCGGTAACACTAATAACATTCTTACACACATTCTGTTTACTCATTTAATGAATTTTTAATGTTTAAAATTGGCTCATAACTTTTTGAAGGAATTGTCTTATAAATTCTTAAGTTATGGACTTAGTTGTATATGTCTTGATTATTGTATGTTGATCTGTCTTTCTGGTAAGTGCAGTGTTACTGGGCTGTTTTGTATATTTGGCCTGTTTGCAAAATTGTAAAAAGTGACTCTTAACTTTGGCATGTCTGTCAGTCTGTCCATCTGTCCGTTCATCCATCTGTGTGGAACAACTCAGCTCCCACTGCATGGAGTTTAATGAAATTTGATGTGTAGAGGATTTTTTTTAAAATCTGTGGAGAAAATTCAGGTTTCATTAAAATCAGACGAGAATAATGGGACACTTTACATGAAACCTATGTACATTTTCTTCTTAAAATGAGAAACATTTTAGATAAAAGATGTAGAGAAAATCAAAACACTCATTTTGTATCCAATACATTTTTCAGAAAATCATGCCATTTGTGTAAAATCTGGTAAAATATGGTACAGCCAGACAGACCGTACATGATAATACAATGCTGCATAGAAAAGATGCACTCTGCCTGCCAGGCAAATAAGGCTAAAATACATACACTTATAATGTTTAATACTTATTTCCTTAAGTGGTTAATTCTCTCTCATGTTGTAAAATGTTTCATGGCAACACTAAAAAAAACCTGGGAAACTGTGCAAGGACATACATGTCATTACAGTATGTTTAGTCAAATTGTACATCTGAAGAAGGCAATGAGCAAATGAACATTCTTTTATTTCAGTGCAGTTTTTATATGTAACATGTGAAAAGAATACGAATTAGTTGGAATATATTTTTCAAAAACTGTTATGTATAATTTGCACCATTACTGGTGATGTAAATTTACCATAAAAGCCTTGTTGTTTAACACTCAGTATTTTTATTTAGTTGACAGTGACACATAACTCAACAACAACACGCAGAATGCATTATTGTGTTTCCACTGCAAAGTGGTTACGTGAACGCTCCACAGTGTTACATTATGCATACACTGGCCATCTTCTTTTAATCATATTATGTTTTCATGTTGACTGCATTTTGATATAGACTTAAAATTATAAGTGTGTTTTTTAATATGATTACAGTTAATATAAATTTTTTAGAAATGTTTGAGGATCATAAATGAACATAGATTAATTAAATGTAAAGGAGGTTTTTCTTTTTATTATACCAGACACTTAAATATATCAATGCAGTACCTTCTGTTAAGCCTTCGAGGCCGTGAGAAAGACCGTAGTACAGCCTTTACCACGATCGGTCTTATTGCTGTAGCCGTTGAGGATGATATTAAACCTTACCTTCCAAGGATCATGGATGTTATTAGAGTGTCACTTCCTGCAAAGGTGAGATTTGTTTTAATCTTTTTTATGTGGTGGGGAAACAAAACTGATGTGTAAGCAGTAGCGGTTGTAATTCTCAGGAGTCTGTGAAATTTATAATGTATTTAATTGATAAAATTTAGTAATACATTGTATAGAAATTGTGTAACTATCAAGGAGACAGTTCTTCATATGTTTCTTGGAATGTTTACTGGGCCTGATAAAATATGTTTGTAGCAGATTGTGGCCTTTTGCAACACTGAATTTACTAATGTACAGTTTTGTTAACTAGAAACATTGAAGTTGTATTGGTTATACTTAATGTGGTAAAACTGAAACTGAGGAGGTGAACAGTTTGATTCTTTCCATTCAATATGTAGAACTTGGATTACATAAACTAATCTCATATCATAACACATTTTAAAAATGTCACTATTTTCTTAGGAACACAAAGTATATGTTAAGCCAAGTTCTACAATTAAACATTTTGGGATAGTCTTAGATGTATGTCATATGTTAACTTTATGCTATGAAATGTGTCTGTGTAATACTCTTTTTGGTTTGTTTGTTCACGTAATATAGGATACACCAAGCAAAAAGCGAGGTATGTCTCTGGAGCCTGCAGTGTTTGTGTGCATCACATTGCTGGGTCATGCAGTCAAACTGATGATTAGATCAGATGTGAAAGACTTGCTGGAGCCCATGTTAGCTACAGGACTCAGCCCAGCACTGACTACAGCACTTAGAGAACTGGCGTTCAGTGTACCGCAGCTGAAGAAGGAGATATCTGAAGGTAGAGCAATATTTAAAACATGATAAATTTGTTATGTGGAAAATGTGCATAGTAAAGAGACAAGCAATATGACAAATGAGGCTTTGCCATGGCTCAGGCAGTTACTGGCTTCTCACCACCAAGGCCAAGGTTCAGTCCCAGGGTAAGTCATTTGGAATTTCTGGTATGGCTGGTTTTTCTCCAGCCAGTTTGGTTTTTTGCTGCCCTTGCTACCAGTGCTTCATACTCACCTGTCTGTAGGAGATGGAACATTAGGCCCGTTTGAGGCTGCAGAACCCAAGGAATCGGCCTTATCCCAGACCTACAAAGAAAAACAGTCCATGGCTTGTGAATTAATGAATGAGCATGTGGTAGGACACATTCAAATTGATTGTTATAGATTGCCAGTATAACTTTTCCTTGATTAGAGACCACCGTGGAAAGTTTGTGATGTGGCACAAGATTTAACTTTTGTTCTTGTAGTTTATGATACAGTTGAAGGATGCTGTGAAAACTTTACCAGAAATATCACTATGTCAAGTTCTGTTTGAAGTTTGATTGATAAAGTCAGTTCTTAAGCAATGTAAGGGTTAATGTAATGATGTTGTGGCTGAGTCTGAATGAGTTGCATGTTTTTTTCAATATACAGGTTGTTTACTGTTCACATTGGTTCATTTCAGAAGTGATTATCTTAGCTTGTATTCAGTGTAATGGAGTTATGGCTGAATGTCACTCTGTAGTGGTTGGCAATGCTGCTTCATATCCAGAAGGTGCCCAGGTCTGAACCTGGTTTGGTGGACCACTTGTGTTTGTTATTTCACTCTTTCTATTCTAATACACAGGGGCAGACTTCAAATAATGTTACCCACTACTGAACTTACCATTTATAATTCTGTTGTTTGTTGTTTATTCACTGTAGTATCAGTACTTGGCACAGCATTATTAAGTAAACAGAGTTTTCTCACTTCATTTGCTTTGCTGGTGATGTTCTTCAGATCATAGGTCTAGGAGCATGTGCTATTTTTGTACCTGTATAACATTATGTTACAGGTTTGTTACGGATGCTGTCACATGTTTTGATGCATAAGCCATTACGCCACCCTGGTATGCCACGACACCTGGTGCCACCATCTACTGGCTCAGCTGTAACATCATTGTCTTCACATGGACTTGGACAGGAATCTCAGGATGTACCTAGCATTGTGCTGGCATTGAGAACGTTAGGGAGTTTCAGTTTTGATGGTAATGTTAATGTCAGCATCTCATTATTTAATTTAAGTCATAAACACATTTGTGCAAGATAGCTGCATGACATGCTGCAAAAATTGTGCTGTAATGAAGTTAGATGATCAGAGTTTGTTCATGTATTTGGTATTCAGAGTTTCTGAGAGTTTGGTATGTGAAACATCCTTATTTGTGCAGATGAATGTTAATTACAGATGAAGAAAATCTTGTGATTGTGGCTATATCACTCTATAAACATCCATGTCCTTCGTAAGTTTTTTGAAATAGATTTTACTAAAAGAAATCTTTATTCCCAGATACCACATATGGTATCTCCCATCTTTCTTTGGTGCTTGAGTATATATTATTGGGAGGGCTGAGGTGCTTAATTTTTTTGTAGGTCATTCATTGCTGCAATTTGTTCGTCGATGTGCTGATCATTTCTTGACAAGTGAACAACAGGAAGTGAGGTTGGAGGCAGTCCGAACATGCAGTCGGTTACTCAGGCTTGCCCTACATGGTACCACAAGTCGGCATTCAGAGACTGTTACAACAACAGTTGCTGATGTGTTGGGGAAACTTCTTGTAGTTGGAATTACTGATACTGGTGAGAATTTTGGTTTCCTTTATGCAACAGCAGCTCTGCTTAACCCTTTGGCGCTGGAATTAAATCCCCTCCCCATCCACTTTAATGGCCGTTCGGCCATTGAAAGGGCTCACTGCACGACATATATATATATATATATATATATCATTCGGCGCCAAAGGGTTAATAGCTTTTCACAGCTGATATCTGAACATTTGATACACATATCCAGCAGACAAAGTATTTACTGTGGTGTGTCAAATGGGTACATTTTATTGTGTTACTGAGTGAGATTTGCTATGATGTGTCAAATGGTTACATTTTGTTGTGTTCCTGAGTGGAATTTGCTGTGATGTGTCACTTGGTTAGGTTTTATTGTGTTACTGTGTAGTATTTACTGTGGTGTTTCACATGGTTATATTTTATTATGTTACTGTATGATATTTCCCTTATGAAGGGTAATTTCTTTCAACCCAAGAAAAGTAGGTGCATTGGGAGGCATTATTGATTCAGAGTAATTTCTTTGTAAGTTAATATGTGACACTTCTGTTATGAAGCTTGATGATGATGATTTTGGTGGTGGTGATTGTGACTCTTAAGGTCTCACTGTGCCTTTTAAGCCATGGCTTTGGTCTCTCTAAATAGCTTACAGTAGACAGCAAGGCACAGCATAACTGGAGACCATCTGTTCTGGCTGAGATTACTTGTGGTTTAGCCCCAGGCAAATACTCTTATAGTACCTCATTACAGGCCATTACTACTTTCTTCTGCATCCTTTCCAGTTCATTATTCATCAGTCATTCTGTTATTTGGCACTATCCACAATTCTGAGCTATTGATATTTTTGCCAAGTAAACTATAACCAAATTTATGTCTTTGATATTATAGCTTTTTATGAACACCTCCATTGAACTTTTTGTTTAACAATTGAATTGTTTGTATTATTAATAGATGCTGATGTTCGATACTGTGTGCTTGAATCACTGGATGACAGTTTTGACAGTCATCTGGCACAAGCAGAGAACCTCAGTGCACTGTTTGTGGCAATGAATGATGAAGTGTTTGAAATCCGTGAGCTTGCCATCTGCACAATTGGTCGTCTGAGCTGCATGAACCCTGCATATGTAATGCCTTCTCTTCGGAAGACCCTCATACAGGTTAGATTTTTCCGTACGTCAGTAAGGTACGTTAGGATTTGAGTGTCTTTGTGTTATAGTTACGTTATTTATTTATTATTTGCTTTTTTGTGTATTTATGTGTGATCAGCAATGGGACAATGTTGCCGTTTAAATTCTTTGTATTGTAGCAAACTTTTTCCATATTTTAAAAACAGATTTTTCTCCAATTAATATTTTGTGTTTGAATTATGGTAGAGCCTGTTATTATGTTTTGACTGTATGTTCGTAGGTGTTTACTGTCTGTTGCAAATGAATGCATACTCTCTTTCTCCAAAATTCGTGTGTAAATATAGGATGAAATGTGCACAAGATTTGTGTCTCTTAACATTCTTATTGTTTGTACAAATATATTGTGTGTGTAATGAATTCGTATGAAAGAGCTCTACATTGATATTTGACATGTGAGAAAATTAATGTGTCCTAATTTTTTTTTTTAGCATGTATTCACTGTATTAGTTAATGTCACAAGCTTGCACATTGCTGACTTCATTGTTACATAATTGTCTTGGATCAGTCTTTTTTACTTTAGTTATAACTCCACTGGTAGACATTGACTCCTTGATGCTCAAGGAATATGGATTTTAAATCTCTGGGTTCACAGCTGTATTTAAGTGTGGGATAAGTCTTAGCACCTGATAATGGGTGGTTTAACTCTGCCTCTTCTGCAGGAATGGTGGCTGTTTATGCAGCTAGAAGAACTGTGTTAGCATTGAAAATGTACTGTGCATGGCTTCCTGTACTGTATGTATGCACCATCACAGTAATGCCCTGTGTGGTCAGTAAAGGTTTAATGAACAGCATTGACTGAGATTCAGACCTATTTATTGTATGATATGGTCATATAATCTTTGAGTGTTGTGTATTTCTGAATGTTGTTCGTTATCATAAACTGCAGTTCCTGACAGAGCTGGAGCATAGTGGGATGGGACGCAATAAGGAGCAAAGTGCGCGCATGCTGGATCACTTGGTAGTGAATGCACCTCGTCTTATTCGCCCATACATGGAGCCTATTCTGAAGGTGCTTGTGCCTAAGCTGAAGGAACAAGAGCCCAATCCAGGTGTGGTGGTCAGTGTTCTCACTGCAGTTGGAGATTTAGCAGAGGTTAGTGCCTCCTCCAAATTCACCAGATTTCTTAAAGTAATAAAAAGCAAAACAAATCTTATTGATGATGCAGGCTTTCATTGATAGTTACATCAGAAGATGTAATACCAGTAGTTCATGTTTATTTTGCTTGGAAGGTTAATGGTAACGAGATGCAGCAGTGGGTAGGAGAATTACTCCCCATCCTTCTGGAGATGTTAGGAGATGCCAGCTCTCCGGAAAAACGAGGAGTGGCTCTGTGGGCTCTGGGCCAGTTGGTTGGCTCCACTGGATATGTGGTAAAGCCATACAACCAGTATCCCACATTACTGGATGTTCTCATCAACTTCTTAAAGACTGAGCAGCAGCCTCTTATCAGGTATAACCACTCACTAAAGAATTTGTTTTTCCAAGAAGAATATCAGTTCTCCTCCTCAGTGTAGTCACACAGTACTCAGAAGTTAAGGTGTCTGCACTGTGTCATCACTGTCGAATGTAAAAGAAATCAGAAATCTCAAATAGTCCATATCTGAAGACATGTTGCAACAAATTGTCATTTCATAATGGCTTGTGTGCGAAACTGAGTAAATTTTGGAAGACTGCATATTAAAACCGAATTGCACATTTTTGTGCTTTGATATACTCCAGTCCTATCTTACTGGGTCAGTTGTACTCCAGTTAAATATAAAAATATTACATTTGACACCTTGCATCATGTGTTTTAGTTGGAAGATTCATCATGTGCATTTAAACTCAGAGCAGTTGGAAAGAATTTTGTTGCAACCTGAATCCTTTTTGGTGATATTTACACATAGAGAAAAGGAATTGGAATGGAGTGTCCTAAGTCAGGTTCTGGTTTATTCTGCTAATTTTAATATGTTAGAGGGAAGGACAGAATATAAGCACATCACAAATGATACTTGTATTCTGTTACAGGTCAGCAAAAGTGTTTGTTAATTAGCAGTATAGAATATGAGGAAGTTTGTGTTCTGTTCAAGTTGTAGGGTACTGAAACTGAAGAGGCAGTGCTACTATCACAAAGTTAGTTCATTTATAGTTAACAGTTTTACTCATAGGTTCACATATTTTCCAAGAATATAGGAGTGACCTCAAAATTTGAGTCACAAGAAGGGTGCCATGAAACAAGATCCATTCTGAATACCACAAATATTAGGTGCTACCAAGCAACGTTTAGTTGCTGGGGTGAGCTGGTACCTGGAATTTGTGCACCCCTGCTTTTAGTAATATTAAGAAATTTGATGCAAGGTTACTTTTACTGGATATTGTACCAAGACTTGGTTTAAGTCTAGTACTGAAAGGTTTCTGGTTACTTGACATTTTCTCTTTATATAATAATTTATTACTTGACATTTTCTTTTTTTATCACTGTGAACTGTATGTATTGCAGTTATCAGGTCAAAAGCACGTTAGTGTATTGATGTTGCATATGTTTGGAGTGTGTGTGTGAATGATGTGTGATTTATTTGGACATACTTTTAGGCGTGAAACAATTCGAGTACTTGGACTTCTTGGAGCATTAGATCCGTATAAACACAAAATGAACCTTGGACAAATTGACTCCCAGGTGGATTCCACAGCTCTTCTGTCCATAACAGATAACAAGACTGAAGCAGAGGCAAGCCATGGTATGATTATGATGATGTAATGGTGCCCTGAATATTTGGAGTATCAGATTTAGCATTTTTCCAAATAAATAATATGAGATTCACTCAGTACCATAAATGTTTGGATAATAATCTCAGCAGCTGTTTATAATATCTGTATGTTAATGTGAAATCATAATTTATAAAGCTTAGTGTTAAATTTAACATTTATATAATTATAATACTAGTGTTAGCAGATGGACATGCATGATTTCAGGCTTCCACCATGAAGTAGATGAGATCTGTGCTCTTCTGGGAAATTATGCGGCATATGATGGTAATTCGTTACCAGTGTTTTGGAACAACTTGTCAGTCCCAACTTCATGGGTCAAGTGTCCAAAAGAAGGATTCTTGACCCTTGAAGATGGGACCAATAGATTGTCCTGAAATGTTGGTAAAGAATTACCACTATATGCTGCATAATTTCCCAGAAGAGCATAGATAATGAAGATTGACATGTTTATGATTTTATGTAAGTAATTCCTTCTTCTACTAAATTATGTAAAAGTTGAAATATATCATTGTAAACATTTATCTTTTTTTTATGATAGCAGCATCAGAATTATAATATAAAATAACATAGGCATTTTCTTCTTTATTTATACTTTGTGGCTTTTTAAGATACTGGTGTGAAATTTTGTATGACATTAGATATGAAGTTATGTACTAGTAATGTGTAATTCAGTTTGTTGCTACCAGTACACAGACTTCATTCTATGAGATTGTGTTTTCAACACTAACCACCTATCAACATATTCAGTAAAAAGTGTTGGGTCTTTTGTTTTTTAATTTTTGCTAATTAAGTGTTGTTTCATTTTGGTAGATCTGACAACAAGTGAGATGTTGGTTAACATGAGTTCATCAACATTAGAAGAATATTATCCTGCAATAGCTATAGCCACTCTCATGAGAATTATCCGTGATCCAACCTTGTCTCAGCACCACACCATGGTAGTTCAGGTGATTATTTCTGACACAGGATTTGTAATAATGTGTTTACCCAATTACAAAATGTGTTTTTATTTTCATAATTTTGCATTCATAAGATAAATGATCACCTTATCACAAAAAAGAAACACCAAACTGGAATAAATGTGTGTCACCACTGGTACAGGCCTCTGCATTTTTAGTATAGGTAGCATTGTTGTTGAACTGTTTGGAGATTTGAGATATACTTTCATTTTCAGAATAAGTCAGTTGGATTGGTCATGTTAACAGAATGGATGGTAAAAGGTAAGTAAGTCAAGTATTTAATAATAATCTGTGGGGAATTCAACTGTGAGGATGACCAAACAACAGATGGTGGAATTGTGTACAAATAGATATTTGTAAATGCAAAATTATAAACTGGAAAGAGAGGTAAAAAAAACAGAGCTGACTGGGAGAAGTCCATTAAGGAGGCACTACAGTCCACATTGGACTGTAGTGCCATCAAAGAAGAAGAAGAAAAACATTGCTGTCCATAGCGCTTTTTTCATGTATGTGGACTGCATGACAGCATCATGTAGCAGTAGCACAGGTGAGATTTTTAAGAAGAAGAGGAAGCCAGAAGTTTGAGAATAAGAAATAGAGAGAATTGAAGGTGAATGCCTTGAAAAATATGGTATCAAACAACATAATAAGATGGTCTGGATACATTTTTAAGAACAAATGAATATAGTTCCTGAACAAGGTACATCCTGGAAACAGTTCCCTTGTAACTGTGATTTAATTCTTGGAAACACGAATATATCACAGGGTGCCAGTTTAGGTGAGTAAGGAGGTTGGAGAGTACAGTCATGTTTTTAGCTGTCAAAAATTGTGGCACTAAACAAGGCAGTGTGCACCAAGCAAATTGCTGTGGCAAATCAACTAGTCCTGGTTCTGCCATTATTCCCTCAGACATTGCATAGCCTCCCTGTAGTAATAGTGGTTAATCACTTGGTGTGAACAGTGCCTTCACTGTAAAGATCTGTGGACAGTCAACCTGAGCACTTACAATCTTCAATCAAAGTTTTCCCATGCTTAAAACAAGAAAATCACTGGAAAATTTGTGTTCTTCACCTGGCATTGTCCACAAAATCTGTTTTGAGCATTTAATGTGTCCCATTGCATTTCTCTGAAGTTTGAAATAATACTTGGTGCAAATACATTGTTTCTTCAGATCAGCTGTTAGAAAATTTCAGAGCACACTTAACACTTGCAAGAGTGAGCACCTATGCCTGATCATTGCAGAGGGTTATGCTGACCAGACTGCTAGACTGCCACAGAAGATGGTGATGTTTTGGTGCCTAATGTTGGCAAGCTCTTCTGCTTGTTGTTCACTGCCATGCTTATGAGTTTGGGAGCTTCTGTATGTGCCATTATATAATGAGTAGGGATTGAAATGTCTCAGCTATCTATTGTACTTAATATGTAGTTACGGATGGTTAACAGGGGATAGTCCTCTGGCTTGGGGGTTGGACAGAGGGCTAACAACCCGTCATTATACAACTTGGCATGTTACGTAGGTCTATGAACGTGGGAAGATCATAAACAATGGAAGTTGACTGTGAGATTTAGAAGTTGGAATAGGGCATTAGAGTATGGATTGATTTTATCTGACTCTAGGTAGGTCCATCATTGTGCTTTTGTGACACGTGGTAATGAATCTTTGGGGGTTCCATAAGCATATGGGGAGTTTTGTGATCAGCTAAATGAACATTAATATCTCAAGAAGGAATGTGATGTATAGAGTTCGATGGGGGTCATCTTATTTTTAAGTGAATGGTCTATTGACATTTGTAAGTCCAGAAGAATCTGCTAAACAGAAGGTAGGTACTGAGGATCTGTTCCTCATAACAAAGAGCATTCATATTACTGTTTTATCTTATCTTTTAGTTGTACTCTTTTTATACAAGGAATCTTTAACAAAGACAGGCTGGCGCAGGATTCAGCATGGAGAGAGGGCTATAAGTTGTGACATACCAAGAGTGAATATATTCACATTCTTTGAGCACCATATTGCTGGGCTGTGTGTTTCTGGGATGATCAACTGCCTGACCTGTAACATTCTTCCTCTCTGCATCTTTTGCTTGAAGTATTGCTACACAATAAATACCAGTGTCCTTGTTTATGGAGAACATTCTCCTGCCATTTTAAAATCCAAACAGTCAAGGCAAATGATGTAGATATCACAAATTTCATTGCTAAAACAAGTAATAATGACCTGAGAACATCAGCATGTGGAGATAGTCTCTAAAGTAACAAGAAATATGTCTGACTGGTGCTGGTTAGTTAGCAAGAGCCAGAGAAGGCATGTGACAACCATATTTGTCCAATCCATGAAGTTTCCATTTGCCATCATTAAAGAATTCTAGTTTTATTAATTTTTTTTTTTATATAAACTTCCCAAAGGGTGTGTAATTAAAAACTTTCCATTGAGTATTGTTTCATGTGTCATTTCTTGTGTTGGCAGGCTGTGACATTCATCTTCAAATCACTGGGCATAAAGTGTGTTCCATACATTTCTCATGTGATGCCAAGTTTCCTCAATGTGGTACGAACAGCTGATGTCAATTTCAGAGAGTTCCTTTTCCAGCAGTTGGCTGTCCTGATTGCTATTGTTAAGCAGCACATTCGTAACTACCTTGATGATATCTTCACGCTTATCAAGGTTGGTTAACTTGTTACTGTACAACAGGGGACTTACACTTGTTCCATTAATTTTATTTTGGTTCTTGGTTTAGTTTTGTAGTAGGCAGTTGCTGTGAACCCTAATTTGTCCTCATTAAGAAATGTGTTTTGAGCAGTGTATACATCAGTGTCAATTTGTAATAATTATTATTATACAGTGTTGAGCCAGCATATTTCTTTCATTAAAGAAGGAAAATAGTCTATGTATGGGCTTCAGATTGTCTGTTATGTCACTGCCATAATTTTTACCAGCAAGAGAGCACTGGTCATTATCAGTTTCAGTGAAATTTTTGTTCTGTTTACTAAAGTAATGCAGACAGTGAATTAATATTTAAAGTGTTGATTCACATGTTTTATTTTTCCTCTGGTTTAAGAATTCTTTGGGCATTTATATTGTAGGTCACATTGTTAAAGAATTTTTAGGCGTGCTCACAAACAGTCACAGAAGGGACTATTAGTGTTGTCATGTCCCTCTGTTCATATGGAACATTGTGACTTCCATTAGACAGAGTTTTGTGACTTTTCATGTTTGAAATTTTTGCTAGAGTTTGTTGATCTGTTCCAGTTTTGGTTAAAATTGGACAAAAATAAGACTTCGGTTGAAGACCTGTTTACATCTATAATATCTCACCATTGTTGTTGTTACTAACTAAAAAACTCTTTTCTGTGTGAGGTATGAAGTGAGGCAGTAAAAGAAGTTAGCAATCAAAACATGACAGTTGAGCATAATCGGTTGTAAATCTCTCTGTTTATGAAATTGCGGCATTTATGAGATATCTATTTTAAATGTTGTGCTGATGTACTTGACATTCAGAGGACTGTGCTTCGTGATATATTGTTATAATAAAAACCAATGAGATGCACTATTTCTGAAATTTATTTTGGTATAGATGTCTACATGTTTCGGACAGGTTTACTAGACTCCTGATGATGACAGTAAACCTGCCCGAAACATGTAGAGTTCTATACCAAAATAAATTTGAGAAATAGTGCGTTTCGTTGGTTTTTATTATAAGAAGAAGTTGTACTGATGTAATGGGGAGATTTTATAGCCAGAGTTGCATAAAATGTGAAAAGACACATTTAAAATACATTTTATATGTTGTTTTAAAATTATTCATAAATTTAAAATGTAGGACAGAAACAGAGGGAATGTGCCAAAAATGTCATTCCACAAACATTTTCTGACCTGTTGCTTAAGGTCATTATGCTGCTGTATGGAAAGATGTATGAAATGAGTAGCATATGCAATTTACTGAGTATGAGACTGTTTTTTAATTTAATTTAATTTAATTTTTTTATTTATTTATTTATTTTTTTTTTTAATTTTTTTAGTGGAAAACCAGACAAACGTAAGATTGTTGTGTTATGAGGAAGTACAAGTAGCTGGTGGTTGTGTTGCAGGAATTCTGGACAATTAACAGCCCTCTGCAAAGCACTCTCATTCTACTGGTAGAGCACATTGCTGTCGCTCTGGGGGCTGAGTTCAAGATTTACCTCCCCCAGCTCATGCCTCAGATCTTGCGAGTTCTCATGCATGATACCAGCAAGGACCGGACTGTTACTATTAAAGTGAGTGTAAGCCAGGATGGCACATGTGTGCAGGAGATGGGTTTCTTCCTGTCCAATTTATGCCATCTGCTGACAGTTTTTACTCTGTTGGCATGGATGGTCTGTCACTACCAAAAGTTGTTATGGTGTTAGCTAAGTGCATAGTTCAGTCTGAAGACAGCATTGCATTCAGTACATAAGAGCAAGTATTCAAGAGAACTGGTTTTCTTTTTTTTTAACTGAATGAACAAACATTATCAGTCCAGGATTATTATTACATAATGCTTTTGTCAACCTTTTATAAATATCTGTTTGATGGTGACAGGAAACGTTCTTGTGATATATATATATATATATATATATACGAGTAGCATATACACATAAGTGCGGTGGCATTAGTAATATTAAAAAAGTGACATGGACCAAGAAAAATAAAAGTTGAATGAGATGTGAATAGGCAGTGAATGAAAGTAGTAATGTATATTTGCCATAATGTCAGGACATGAAATTAATTCTGTTGTAACAAAACTTAAAGAAATTAGGTCCTCATATTTGTTCAGACTTTTTGAATGAGAGATGCATACAGAATTTTGACTCAGACTCCCTGGTTCTGTTAGAGGACTTAGAGGATTTGGATGGCTGAGGATAGAATCCAGTAGCAGGATTGTGTAATGAAACTTCTGATTCACATATCTATTTGGCAGATTAATTAAGTGATAAAATAGTTATCCAATTAAACCCTTGGATAAATTGTGTTAATTTGTGTGCATGTACAGAGCCCAGTACAGTTTGTAATGAAACTTATTTGTTGCAGCTGCTGCTGGCACTGCAGAAGTTTGGCAACAATCTTGATGACTATCTGCATTTGGTGCTTCCACCCATTGTACGTCTCTTTGATGCAGCTGATTGTCCAGTGCCTGTGTGCCGTGTTGCTCTTGAGACAGTGGACCATCTGGCTGATACTTTAGACTTCACTGACTTCGCATCACGTATTGTGCATCCACTTGTGCGGACATTAGATTCCTGTCCAGAGCTGCGTTCAACTGCCATGGAAACTCTTTGTGCTCTTGTTGTCCAACTTGGACGCAAATACCAGATTTTTATTCCTCTAGTCCAAAAAGTGATTACGAAACACAAAATAAATTGCCAGCGTTATGAGATTCTGACGTGCAAGATTGTTACAGTAAGTTCAGTTGGAAATGAAGTTGTGGTGTCATTAGACCAGGATAAAAACCTGATCTTAAAAATAATATTTGTGTTCAGTATTAGTCATAAACAGGGACTGAAATTTCTGAACTTTTATAAATGTTTTTATGTGTTAGAATTTACTTTAATTTTCTGAAGAATAAGAATTATACCAGCACAAAAAGAGAGATTATGTTAGCTCTACAAGGAAACACCTGTCAAATGGCAGGAAATGGTCTTTACAGTCCCCACAGGTAGTTAGTAATTTTGATTCTGTCAAATATTGTAACCTTACAATGTGAGGAAGTTAATGTCTATATTTTGTGTGACTTAGGATACAACAATAGCTGAAGAAGAGGATTACATGTTGATGAGACATAGATTGTCCAGACACAAGAACAGAGATATTGCTTTAACTTCATCTGATACCACCACAATCAAGAGGGTAAGTTTGATGATGACACTGCAGAGCTGCATATGGATTCCACCGTCAAATTTTGAATGTTTTTGAAAGGAGTAAATGTAGCATATCAAGTTATGAATGTCTGGTTTGTGAAGAAGATATCAGTTTTTTACTAACAAAAATATATTTATGTGAATGACAATGTTGCGTACCTTGTTATTATAATAGTTTGATCCTAGGAATTGTAATTTATATGCACCAACCAGCTATCACTCTTGAGAACTTGTTGTGAAATTGGCAGGTCTTGAACAGGTCCAGAAATTTAGTTCATAACTTCACAATTTCATTGTGTCTTAGGGTCCAGATGTGCCTGAAGTGTGAATAAAATATTTTTCCCTAAATGTGCCTTGCAAAATTTATTTTGATGCATCTTAATGGCCTTCAAAGTATAGTAATTATCTATACATATATTTATTGTGCTGTGACAGTAATCCAGTGACATGTACATTCCATGTACCATTCTTGTGCATTTACTGATTTTTTTCTCCATGTGGATTATATAATGCATATATTTTGTTTTTAATGTTCGTGGAGTATGCCTAGGAATATGCAGTTTGGCATACCTACAAATTGTGCACAAGGTATTGTTTGTTAAACACAGCAATTACAAAATATTTTGATAGGGTGAAGTTTTGAGGTTAGTTATGACTGGTAAATTTAATGTTGGCAAAACTGACATAGAAATAATAAGTTTTTCCAAATAAATGGAATAGTGGACTAACATTCTGTAATGTATGTGCAATTGTGAACAACAATAAGAAGTGAATACAATGGATTAAACGGTAAGACTGTCTTAGAGGAGTTCAAAATGCAAGGATCCCAATGCACAATTATGTTATGCATTGATTTCTTGTTTCTTTTTAGTTGCATGTTTCACCAACAAACCTTCAGAAGGCATGGACAGCGACAAGAAGAGTTTCGAAAGATGATTGGCTTGAATGGTTGCGAAGGCTCAGTATAGAATTGTTGAAAGAATCACCATCACCAGCACTGAGGTATCACATACCTTTCAGATCAGATTGTAATGAAGTCTCAGTAACAGGGCACATGTGTTTAACAGTTTTGAAATCTGAAAATTAAAGGTTAAAAGTTGTTAATTGAACACCGTACCTGCAGTAGAATTGTTATCGGAAGACAGGATCCCAGAAACATAACTTAAGTTTAGTTGCCTCTGATTTTGCAGTATGCTTCTTACACATATTTGTTTTCTCACATCTGGTTCCACTTGACCCATGTGTGGTGAGCAGGCAAGCATATTTCTGTTTCTGGAGGGCTGACAAGGTGTTAAGTTAAAAAGGATCTGTAGGGTTGTTTATCAAAAGGTGTGAAGTGTGCCTGTTGTCTCTGTCATGCATTGTACCTCAGTAAGGGCATACTCTGTGACTGTTTCTCCAGCCATCCCTTTGATCTGTCAGTTATCTTTTGGCCTTTGGATATTGTAACCTTTGTGCACACTGGGCATTTAATTCCAGTGCCAAAGGGGTAACTTATTTATGTAGTTGAATTCATATTATATCAAAAAATGTTTAGATGAGAATTATTTCCTAATGAAATAAAAGTTTTTTTATATATATCATATTTTGCCATAATTTACTCCCCCCCCCCCAAATGTAGTGAGAAAGATGGGGCTTAATTGGGATTGGTCACAGGTAAATACTATTTGAAGCACAACTGAGCATTCCTCAGCTTCTAATGACATAATATAGCTGGCAAATTTTGTTGTTGTATGAATTTCTGTTGAAGAAAAGTAAGTGTGTGTTAAATTATAATTGCTTTAGAGCTAACTGTTCACCTCCATTTATACCTGACATTAAGGATGTATTTCTTCATGTACCTTCAAGTTGTGGCATGGAGACGACCTAACCTTAACAGTTTTAAGGCTAGGCATCCCCCTGTTTGTTTCTGTATTAATTAAATAGTAAATAAATTATAGTCTAATATAACTTTTTCATAAAATATTGTATGAATTACAGCTTTCAACTCCATGTTTTGGCTTTTTAGAGCCATCTACAGGCTGATTAGGAGGGTGCGTGTATATTGCAATGCTGTAAAAGATGAGATCTCCTTTGTATTAATTTATAATTATCAATAAGAAGTTGTTTTCACTGTAATATATAGTGGACCAGAGAATCGAACAGGGCAGTTTGGGACAGGATTCATTATATCAAGAAAAATTAAAAAAAGTATTCTGGTATGGGAACCAGTTAATGATAGACTATGTAGAATCAGAATTAGAGGGAAATTCAGGAACCTGACAATAATCTCGGTCTATGCCCCCACAGAAGACAAGGGAGAAGAGGAAAAGGTAGAATTCTACAGCAAGCTCGAGAGAATATGTAGTAGAGTTCCAAAATATGAGATGTTAATAATTATGGGGGACTTCAATGCCAAAGTAGGAAGGGAAGAATGCAGACATAAAGTATCAGGCAAGCACTGCCTCCACGAACAGAGTAACGAGAATGGATCGTTTCTGGTCCAGTTTGCAATAAGAAATAATTTTTACATCAAGAGTACAACATTTCCACATAAGACAGTACACATGGGCACCTGGAAGATTCCTGGTTCCACGGAAGTAAATCAAATCGATCACGTATTGGTTTCAGCAAGGCATGCCTCATCTGTAATAGACGTAAGGAATAGTAGAGGAGCTAACTGTGAT
>Ga0131853_10001897_pt1 | contig 37319 bp, 26 predicted proteins | sample TergutLab28metaG_FD_92764 | JGI IMG/M metagenome (GOLD analysis project Ga0131853, IMG submission 92764) | Labiotermes labralis P1 segment gut microbial communities from Petit-Saut dam, French Guiana - Lab288 P1 (version 2) (version 2) | ecosystem: Host-associated > Arthropoda: Insects >... | reverse complement strand
TCAAATTCAGTTGACAACCCAGTTAATTTATCATATAATGGACACACCATTGAGACTAACGGGGAGTTGGCATGGGAGCCTCATGTGCTAAGAGGTTGGAGTTGGTTCGTTTGGCGAGCAGGGCGATGGTTCGGCGGACTATTTGATTCATCAGCAGGACAAGCGATAGCAGTTGTTTTGTTCGTTGCAGCCGTAGCCGTGACCATTTGGAAAGGAGGCTGGGGAGCAGGATTACTATTAGTTGCAATGACAGGTGTTGCTCTTGGAGTCGGCGGCATAATAGCAGGGGCAAGAGCAAGGGATAGTGGCGATGATTTTTGGGATAGTTTTGTCGGGCATATTCAAGACAACTGGGCAGTTTCTATGGCAATAGTTGGGGTGATGGTGGTTGCAACAAAAGGCATTCCTCTTGCTGTTGGTGGTGTGAAATGGGCGGCTAAAGCAACTAAAAAAGCAATAGTTAATGCTAGACTTGCGAAAGTTCAAAAATGGCTTGATGCGAATGTGCTACAACAATTTCATGAAAGAATTTGGAAGGCATTTGGTTCTGATATTCGTGTTGCTAAAGTTAAAAGAGGAACCTCAGTAAATAGATATTGGGATAATGGTGGAGCAGAAATAAGTTATTGGGTAACACCTCATAAATATTCAAATCCAGTTAGTAGTTTGGCATTACCACCAGGAAGTTCTGCTTCAAATATGAGCGTTTTAACTTTTCAAAAAAGCACAACTGTTTTAAAAGGAACTGTGGCACCTAATTTTGGACATTCTGGCGGGGGCTTTCAAATTTATGTTGCTGATTTGACAATAATAAAACCATTATAAGGAGATTTTATATGTATACAAAAAAACAATTTAAGTGTGATTTGGAAAAACTCATTTCTATTTGTGAAAAAGAACTTAAGAATCGTAAATATGGTATTAATGGTGATGGTACCATTCAACAAATTGAAAATGTAATTTTGCCTGAATTGTACGATTGGATAAAAAAAGTTGAAACAAACAATATGCCGCCTAAAAATGAAAGGTGGTTTGCGTGTGCTGCACATGTATTGCAGTGGGGATTAGACTGGAATATGAAAAATCCTTCTGAAATGATGTTGATGATAGGAGAAGTAGATACAAAGTTTTGTAATTTAGAACCATAGCAAAAGGAGAAAGTATATGTAGTTATAAATAATAGTTGCAGTAAAATTTATGGTTCATGCTTAAAAAATAGGACAATTTTTGTGTTACACGAACAATAATCTTGATTCAATAATATGTTACAAGCAAAAAAAATAATATCCTGTTATATTATACAGGGTATTATTTTTGTATTTGTTATGTTCAATCAATCAAACAATTCTTTGATCAGATTATAAAAATTTGCAAAAAATTATTGACAAAAATGACCGCTTATGATACAATAGAATAATTAACTTGATGCGAAGAAGTAAGGAAATAATTATGAAAAAAAATTCTAAAAGATATAAATTGGCGAAAAAATATGCCAAAATTACAAAGTAAGGTACTGTGCTTGAATTACACAATGTCGTCTTATCTTAACTTATTGTGCTGATGATTGTAATAAAAAGATTTATCATAATTTTTTATACCCTCTTGCTTGAAATAGTCGAGCAAGAGGGCTTTTTTATGTCATAAGGAAAAGTGCCTATAAGAACAGATATTGATGAAATGCAAAGAATCCGAACCCTAAGCTAGGGACCGCCAAAGGCGGCTTTTTTAATGTTTTCTAAAAAATACAAAGGAGAAAAATTAATGGACAAAATCACAACAAGGCGATTCTTGAGTCAAACGAAAAAATTTGATATCCAACTTGATAGAATCATGATGCGTCGAGATTACTATCAAAAACAAATGGTCTAGTGGTCTAGGGGACGGTGGTCTAGTGGTCTAGGTGGTCTAGGGGACGGTGCTGTCGACAGCAACAATAAAGTCAACAAAAATTAATAAAAAATAAGCAAGAGAAGATGTTGACTTGTTGACATCTCTTTCTTTTATTATATTCTAACATAATAAAATTATATTGTCGCAATCACCGTCCCCTAGACCCCTTAGACCCTTTTTTATATTATTTTAAAAACTCTTCAAGATGGTAGTGCTCTTTGCTTTCTTTTGATTTTTCTAGGGTATTTTCAATCATTCTAATTGTCTTTTTCGCAGTCTCTTTTATATCTTCATCAAATTTTACAATCACATATGTAGATCTTTTTTTTGCCAAAATCCTGTCAATATCTTGACCGGACAAAAATAATGCCTCAATCAAGCATGAGTTGTTGTGCAGTTCATAAAAAATATAATATGGGTATTCAACACAATATTTTTGTGTTGGAAATTTCTTGCTGACCTTTGAAAGGTCTAGTTGCATTTGAAAATGAGCAGTTTGAGCAATTTCAACAAACGACTTTTTTAATTTTTCAATAAGTTTCAAAAATATATCTTGAGAGTTGCGGCTTGCAAAAAATTGCCGCAAAGACAAAAGGGGCTCTGCAACACATTTCTTTATTAAAACCTGAACATCTCTTTTGACAAGATTCATCAAAACAACAATAATATATCTACCAAAAAAAGTCAAGCAAAAAGATGTAAATATATTTGAGATGTCTACACAAAAATATCATGAAAAACTATTTGACTTGTTCGTTTGTTTGTGGTATGATGTTGTGGTATGAAATTAGATATAAAAAAATTAAAAACATCAATTGAAAAGAACCTGACGGAGTTTGTTGGGATTAATACTTTGACAAATTCGCCTCATGAGTGTAATTCTGTTGCTTTTTTTGACAAATGGTTCAAAAGCGTTCCTTATTTTCAAAAAAATAAGGACAATTTTGGATTTGACAAAATTGAAAACGATGTTCATGGACGGCAAGTTCCTTGGTGTTTGCTTAGAGGAAAGGGCAGCAAAACTGTTGTTTTGATTCACCACAGCGACACCGTTAATACTCAAGACTACCTAAAATATCAAATACCCGAAGATTTGGCATTAAAGCCAAATAAACTCATGGATTTTTTGAATGCCAACCAAAACAATGTTTTGGATAATGCAACCGAAAGGGTCAAAGAGGATGTGAAAAGCGGAAAGTGGCTTTTTGGGCGAGGTGTTGCCGACATGAAAGGGGGAGCCGCTGTGCATATGGCGCTCATTGAGCAATATGCCGAGGACAAGAATTTTGAAGGAAATATCATTTTTCTGTCTTTGCCGGATGAAGAAAATCTCTCAAAAGGAATGCTGCAAGCAGTCAAAACTCTTAAAAGGTTGAAGGATTTGCACAACCTAGATTTTGTTTTGACAATTGATGTCGAGTCTCATGAAAGAGAGTCGGATAACAAAACTATTTATTATGACGGCAGCATCGGCAAAATGATGCCGCTTGTCTATGCCCAAGGAAAGGCAACGCATGTCGGCATGATTTATGGAGGACTTAATCCTGTTGCACTGACAAGCGAAATTATTCGTCGAACTGAAACATCAAAGGATTGGATTTTCACAACTAAAAAATCAGTTTCGCCTCCGCCGACATGGCTCTATTCAAGAGACACAAAAACAGAATACGAAGTCACAATCCCGAACGCATCATGGGCTGCAATGAACCTTTTGACGCTTCTAGAGTCTCCGCAAGTCCTTATGGAAAAGTTGAAAACAACCGCAGAATATGCATTTGGAAGTGTTTTGCGTGATCTGGAAGACAGTTATGACACATTCTATGCTCTTAATGTTGAACGAGGAAACACTGTTACCGACACAAGACCTTCATATAAAGTTAATGTCAAGCACTACAATGAAATCTATGACGAGGCAGTGAGAGTGTCGGGTGATGCATTTAAAAGAGAACATAAAAAAGTAGTTGATAGTTTAAAAACCAGTTCAAAAAATTCAATTGAAAACGCAGTTGCAATCATCGAAGTAACCATGAAACACACCGGTGATGCGTCTCCTGTTATAGTTTTGGCACTCGTTCCGCCGCTATATCCATGCACAGGCAACAAAAGTGCTGACCTTGGAGAGAGAGGAAATGCTGTGACAAAAGTCTTAGATGATGCTGTTGATTTCACAAAAAAAGAACTAAAAGAAGATTGCAGAATAAAAGAATACTACAACGGCATATCAGACCTTAGTTACTCAATGTTTCCGTTTGAAAAAGAGGTTGCTGACTATATTGACAAAAACATGCTTCGAAACAAAGAACTCTATAACCTTCCGTTAGACATCATAAAAGCAGTCTCAATGCCTGTTTTGAACATAGGTCCATGGGGAAGAGATATTCACAAATATACTGAAAGAGTTTTTATTTCAGATTTATACGAAAAAACTCCGTTGGTTACCGACTTCATTATCAAGAAAATTTTGTTATAATATAAAATGTTTATCCTAATTGAGACATCAAAAAAATAAGACAATGCCATTCTCATTCTGAACCTATTTAGGCTCGCCAACCGCCCGAAATTATTCAATAAAGGACTTTTCGGGCGATCGAGGACGCCCGCCCCTACAAAAACTACCATCTTTATAATAGAAGCAAACCAACTTGCTTGCAAGGGTTGGTTTGCGACAACCTCAAAAGGTATTAAACCCCGACGCTTGCGTCGGAAGGAAACGCCGAAGGCGTTTCGGGTGCAGGGCTCGCCCTGCGGTTTATTACCTTTTATTTTTTAGATAATCATGAAAATATAGCACCCCTAAAAATAGTTTATAAAAAAGGCAATGGTATTGTTGCTCTTGGAGGAAAATATGAAAAAGAAACTTTTGACGCTATTTATCCTAATAGCAGTGTCACTCACAGCGGTGCTTGTTTTGAGTGCTTGTGAGAGAGAAACGGAAACATCAGGTTACGATTACACAGTTCCAACAGGATTAACTGCAACATTTGGTCAAACTTTGGCGGATGTCACTTTGCCCCAAGGTTGGGCATTTGAAGCGGCACTAACAACACCTGTCGGGAATGCTGGAGAAAGACCTCATAATGTTGTGTTTACTCCGACAAATCCAAACTACGAAGTTATAAGAAGAAGCGTGAGAATAAATGTTTCCCAAGCAACGCCGTCTTACACACTTCCTCAAAACTTAACGGCAACTGTCGGTCAAACTTTGGCGAATGTTTCTCTTCCTGCTGGTTGGACATTTGAACAAGCGCTAACAACACTTGTCGGGAATCACGGCGAGAGAAATTTCAACACTGTTTTCACTCCTGTCGGAGGCAATCATTATTCCATTGTGAGAAGCGTGACGATAATGGTTTCTCAAGCAACACCGTCTTACACGCTTCCTCAAAATTTAACGGCAACTGTCGGTCAAACTCTGGCGGATGTTGATTTGCCGCCAAGATGGGCGTTTGAAAAAGAACTAACAACGCCTGTCGGAGATGTGGGGAGTCGTGAATTCTACATAATCTATACTCCCGAAGATTTAGTTAATTTCGTCACAGTCCGCAGGCAAATATCAATAGAGGTTGCCAAAGTAACTCCTCCTTACACACTTCCTCAAAATTTAATAGCAACATTTGGTCAAACTTTAGCAGATGTTGATTTGCCTCAAGGATGGATCTTTGAAAAGGAACTAACAACACCTGTCGGAAATGTTGGAAGAAGAGAGTTTTATGCGACATATACTTCAGAATATTTAATTAATTTTACAAGCGTGACAAGAAAAGTAACAATACTTGTTTTTTCTGCTCAAACAAAAATATCGGCAGGGGGTGCTCATAGTTTGAAGATAGATGAGAAAGGTAATTTGTGGGCATGGGGTTGGAACGAAAATGGACTATTGGGTGATGGAACAACAATAAATAGAATTAGTCCAGTGCAAATAAACATAGATGGTAGAATGAATAATGCTAGGATTGAATATATCTCATCAGGTTTTACGCATAGTTTAGCGATAGACGAATTTGGGAATTTGTGGGCATGGGGTTGGAACGAGGACGGACAGTTGGGTGACGGAACAATAATTGATAGATTAACTCCTGTGCAAATTAATATACATGATGCAAGAATAGTAAGTGTATCGGCAGGAACAAGTCATAGTTTAGCGATAGACGAGTTTGGAGATTTATGGGCGTGGGGAGATAATTGGATGGGAGAATTAGGCGATGGAACAACAATCAGCAGAAATAGTCCGGTGCAAATAAACACAGAAGGAAGAATGAATAATGCTAGAATAGTCAACATATCAGCAGGATTGCATCATAGTTTAGCGATAGACGAGTTTGGCAATTTGTGGGCATGGGGAGATGGTCATGAAGGGCAACTAGGTGATGGAGCAATAGGAGTGATGAGAACAAGTCCTGTGCGAATTAACACGGCAGGCAGAATAAATAACAATAGTGTAACTAGTATATCGGCAGGATGGAAGCATAGTTTAGCGATAGACGAGTTTGGAAATTTATGGGCATGGGGAGGTCGTGGATTAGTGGGCGATGGAACATTTATTAACAGACCTAATCCAATACAAATAAACACATCAGGAAGAATTAATAACGCTAGTGTATTAATCATATCGGCAGGTTTTGAGTATAGTTTAGCGATAGATGAATTCGGTAATCTATGGGCATGGGGGAGTAATCGAGGTCAATTTGGTGATGGAACAACAACAAGCAGAGATAGTCCTGTGCAAATTAACACGGCAGGCAGGATAAATAGCAATAGTGTAACTAGTATATCTGCAGGTGGTGAGCATAGTCTAGCAATAGACGAGTTTGGTAATTTGTGGGCGTGGGGAAATCTTTTGGGCGTTGGAACAACAGTGGAGCGAAGACTAAGTCCTGTGCAAATAAACCCAACTAACGATAATATGGCAAAAATATCGGCAGGATGGCATCATAGTTTAGCGATAGACGAGTTTGGTAATTTGTGGGCATGGGGACGGAACGAAAATGGACAATTAGGTGATGGAACGACAGTGGAAAGACATAGTCCGTTGCAGATAAACACAGCAGGCAGAATGAATAATGCTAGAGTTATAAGTATATCGGCAGGTGGGGCTCATAGTTTAGCAATAGACGAACTTGGTAATTTGTGGGCATGGGGAGGCAATTGGAATGGACAATTAGGTGACGGAACAACAATTGACAAATATAGTCAAGTGCAGGTAAACACAGCAGGCAGAATGAATAATGCTAGAGTTATAAGCATATTGGCAGGCGGGGCTCGTAATTTAGCAATAGATGAATTTGGCAATTTGTGGGAATGGGGAGGTTGGCCTGGTGGAAATATTCCGACACAAGTAAACATAGATGATAAAATGAATAACGCTAGAGTAGTAAGTATATCGGTAGGAGCGGGACATAGTTTAGCAATAGATGAACTTGGTAATTTGTGGGCATGGGGATGGAATGTTGACGGACAATTGGGTGATGGAACAACCATAGATAGAATTAGTCCAGTGCAAATAAACATAGATGGCAGAATGAATAATGCTAGAATAGTTAGTGTATCGGCAGGAGATAGTCATAGTTTAGCAATAGATGAATACGGGAATTTGTGGGCATGGGGGTCTGGACGATTGGGTGATGGAACAATATCAAGCAGAAGAAATATTCCGGTGCGAATAAATATATTAGGCAGAAAAGTTTCAAGCATATCATCGTCAGGCAGAGGACATAGTTTAGCGATAGATGAGTATGGAAATTTGTGGGCATGGGGATGGAACGAAAATGGACAATTGGGTGATGGAACAACAACAAGCGGAAATATTCCGGTGCAAATAAACCTAGCAATAACTAACGATAATATGACAAAAACTATCGGCAGGATGCATTCCAAAAATAACAACTTCTTTCATCTCTAAAAAATACTGATTGTCATTAATATTTTCATATAAAAAAATAAAAAAGGAAAACAAAATGAAATTAAACAAAAACTTTGAATTAATAAAAGATAATTATCTTTTTCACACGATAGCACTCAAAACTGAAGCGTTCAAAAAAGAAAATCCGACTGCTGACATCATTCGTCTTGGCATTGGTGATGTTGTTTTGCCGCTCACTCCTCATATTGTTGATGCGGCAAAAAAGGCGGCAGACGAAATGGCTAGCATTGAAACATTCAAAGGCTATGGTCCATATCGCGGTTATGATTTTTTGTTAAACGCTATTGTCCAATACTATCAGGATAATTTTAAAGTAGACATTGAACCTGACGAGGTTTTCACTTCATGCGGTGCTAAAAATGATATAGCAGCGATTTTAGAGTTGTTTGATGTGTCCAACACTGTTTTAATCCCAGACCCGGTGTATCCTGCTTATGTTGGAGCAAATATAATGGACGGACGAAAAATTATCTATATGAACGGCACAAAAGAGAACAATTTCTTGCCGTTGCCGTCTGATAAAACAAAAGGGGACATCATTTATCTTTGCTCGCCGAACAATCCGACCGGAGCAGTCTACACAAGAGAGCAATTAAAACAATGGGTCGATTTTGCTATCAAAAATGACTCAGTCATTCTTTTTGATTCAGCATATGAATACTTCATCACTGAAGATTTGCCTCGCTCAATCTATGAGATTGAGGGTGCAAAAAAATGTGCAATCGAAGTTTGTTCACTCTCAAAAACAGCAGGCTTTACCGGCGTTAGATTTGGGCACACTATCGTTCCGAAAGAACTAAAAGACCTAAATAACAGATGGTTCATCAGACAATCATCAAAACACAACGGAGTATCTATCATCGTCCAAAGAATGGCGGAGGCTGTTTTTTCCAAACAAGGACAAAAAGAAGCAAAACAAAATGTTGCAATATATCAAGAAAACGCAAACCTGATGAAAAAAACCCTAAAAGATTTGGGCATCTATTCAACAGGCGGAACAAACTGTCCTTTTGTTTGGTTTGAATGCGGAAAGGATTCATGGAAATTCTTTGACAACCTCTTAAACAATGCCCACATAATAGGAACACCCGGAGCAGGCTTTGGTCAAAACGGCGAAGGCTTTTTCCGCTTCTCGTCTTTCAACACCCCCGAAAACACTCAAAAAGCAATGGATAGATTTAAGAAATTTCTAAAACGCTAATCATACTTTATCACTTCACAAATATTTTACAAAATTCTTTTAACCAAAAATGTTGACTAATTAATGTTTATTGGTTTGATATATTATTTTGACAAAGGAGATTATAAAAAATGAAACTTATTTATAAGGGAAAATCTAAAGATGTGTTTGATATTGGGGATGGTAATTATCTTTTTCAATTCAAAGATGATGTTACAGGTACTGACGGTATTATTGACCCCGGTGCTAATGAGGTCATAGGACAAGTTGACGGCTTAGGTAGAGAAAATTTGAGGTTGACAGAGTATTTTTATAGACTTCTCAACTCAAAAGGAATACCGACTCATTTTGTTTCAGCAGACATAAACAAAAAGCAAATGGTTGTTCGCCCAGCAACTCTTTTTGGAAAAGGCGTTGAGGTTATTGTTCGTCTTCGTGCAACCGGCAGTTTTATACGCAGATTCGGAGACTACATAAAAGACGGTGACAATCTTGATTATTTTGTTGAAACGACTTTAAAAGATGACAGGCGAGGAGACCCGTTTATCACAAAAGAAATTCACGAAGTTTTGGGCATTTTGAAAAGTGAAGAATACGAAACCTTAGTATCTTTAGCAAAACAAATCACCAAAATTGTTTCCGTTGAACTTGCAAAAAAAAGACTGGAATTATGGGACATCAAATACGAATTTGCAAGAGTCGACGGTAAAATCATGTTAGTAGACGAAATTTCAGGCGGCTGCATGAGAGCGTTTAAAGATGGAAAGCCAGTTCCGGCACTAGATATTGCGGATATTTTATTAAGAAAATAATGAGGGTATGGGTAATAAAAAAACATTAAACATTTTTGGAAAAGTGTCATTTATTATGGGACTATTATCCGTGATTTATCTTGCGGTGGTTGGTATTGCAGTGATAATACTTTTTGCTAATCCCAGTTGGCTTCGACCTGCTAATGCACATTGCTGTGAAATGACTCCTATTGGAAATTTTATTATTGTATTTTTATGGATATCAGCAATCATCAGTTTTATTCCTTTTTTAATGTCTGTAACAGGGATAGTGCTTGGTTCACTACAAGTAAAGAGATTAAAAACAAAGTTAGGGGTCAGTGGGCTGATTTTGTCTTGTATGATTCCGCTTGCTGGAATATTAGCTATAATCGGATTTGTTTTAATCTCATATTTTATTTGGCTGGCAGTGAGATAAAAATAATTTTAAATCAGTATTGCAAAACAATATTGAAAGGAAAATAAAAAATGTCGAAAATGTTTAAAGTTCCTATACCGATTAATGAGACGGCTTTAAGTTATGCTCCTAACTCGCCTGAGAAAGTTGCTTTGAAGGCTGAGATTTTGAGGCAGTCAAACCTTGTTGTTGATATTCCGCTCATCATTGGAGGGGAAGAGATTTTCACTGAGAAAAAAGGCAAGGTGAGAATGCCGCATAAACATAAACATGACCTTGCTAATTTTTCATATGCTGGTGGAGCGGAATTGAAAATGGCGGTTGAGGCTGCGAAAAGTGCGAAAGAAGCATGGTCTCAGATGGCATTTGAACATAGGGCGGCAATATTTTTGAAAGCAGCCGAACTTATTGCAACGAAATATCGCTCTCTCCTAAATGCTGCAACCATGCTAGGGCAAAGTAAAACTGCTCATCAAGCGGAGATTGATAGTGCTTGTAAGTTGGCAGATTCTTTGCGTTTTAATGTCAAATTTGCCGAAGATATTTACAAAAATCAACCTCTTAATTCAAAAGGTGTTTGGAATCGTGTTGAATATCGTCCGCTCGATGGATTTGTTGCGGCAATTTCGCCGTTTAATTTTACTTCAATCGGCGGTAATTTGTGTTCAGTTCCTGCTATTATGGGCAACACTGTTGTTTGGAAGCCTTCTTCAACATCGCTTTTGTCAAACTACTATATCATGAAAATTTTTATGGAAGCAGGACTTTCTGAAGGTGTTATCAATTTTGTTCCGTCACAAGGCAGTTTGTTCAGTGAGGTTGTTGTTTCTGACCCTGACATGAGCGGAGTTCATTTTACCGGTTCAACAAAAACATTTAATACTATTTGGAAGTTTGTTGCGTCTAATCTTGACAATTACAAAAGTTATCCGAGACTAGTGGGAGAAACGGGCGGAAAAGACTTTATTTTCGTTCATAATTCTTATAAGGATGTTGGCAGGATAGTGACTGCAATTATTAGAAGTGCGTTTGAATATCAAGGTCAAAAATGCACTGCTTGCTCAAGAGTATATATTCCAAAAAGCCGATTTACTGAAATAAAGAAAAAACTTCTTGAAGAAGTTGCAAAAATAAAAGTCGGAGATGTTGCGGATTTTCGTAATTTTATGGGTGCGGTTATTGACGAGAAATCGTTTGACAACATAACAAACTATATTGAAAGAGCGAAAAAATCAAAAGTCGCCGAGGTTCTGACTTGCGGTTATGATAAAAGCGTCGGCTGGTTTATTATGCCAACAATTATTTTGACAAAAGACCCTCACTATGAAACAATGAAAGACGAGTTGTTTGGACCTGTTTTAACTATCTACGTTTATGATGACAAAGACTTTGAGGAAACACTTGAACTTTGTGACAAAACTTCTGCTTATGCTTTGACTGGTGCGATTTTTGCAAAGGACAGAGAAACTATTGAAAGAATGGAAAAGGCACTGACATATTCAGCAGGAAATTTCTACATAAACGACGGTTGCACAGGAACACTGACAGGTCATCAGCCATTTGGCGGCTCTCGAATGTCAGGAACAAACGACAAAGCAGGAAGCGTCCTAAACCTCTGTCGCTGGATAAGTCCAAGAACAATAAAAGAAACATTTGTTTCTGATAATAAATTTGAATATCAGTTTATGGAAGAAGAATAGTTTAGTGAACTGGAATATCGTGGGAAAGTGTTCAATGAAAAAACTTCGAAATGAATTAAAAAACACAAAATGTCATTGGCATAATTTTAAGTTTAATATTCTTAATTTGTGGTAATTATTTCTATATGGCAACAAAAATTGTTGACAAGTCTTTTTATATTATATATAATTAGAAGAGTTATGTCCAAAAGATATAGATTTTTGCGGTTTGTGTCATCACACTTTGGACAAAATGGAGGAATTAAAAATGGCAGTACCTAAGCATAAGGCTTCAAAAATGCAGACTAATTCAAGATTTGCAAACTTTAAAGTAAAAAAGCCAACAATCAACGAATGTTCTCAATGTCATGAGTTCGTTCAAAGTCACCGCATTTGCAAACATTGCGGATATTATGACGGTGTTCAAAAAATCTCTGTAGAAAAAGAAAAAGTTGAATAACAGTTAAGAAAACAAAAATAACAAATGCTGTTGAGGGACGACATTTGTCGTTTCAAAAATTTTAGATATTACTTTTTCGTATGCATATGGTAATTTTGACGAGCAGATTTTTAAGACAAAATTGACAAAAGGTTTTTTTCGTATTTCAAAGAAAAATGTTTTTTGGTGGTTTTGATAAATTTAAAGATGCAGACACAAATTTTCATATTTAATCTGAAAAGTAATCTTAGATACTCGTTATTGAGTGTTACGGAGGACATATGCCTAAAGTCGTAGTTGATATTTTTGGCGCTGACAACTCACCGCATGAGATAGTTGCGGGAGCGGTTTTGGCGTTGGAAAAGAATAAAGAAGTTAAATTAATACTCACCGGTTCAAAGCCTATTATTGAAGCAGAACTAAATAAACACAGCGGAGCAGATTTGTCCCGCATTGAAATAGTTCATGCAAGTGAAATCATCACTAATCACGATGCACCAACAAATGCAATCAAACAAAAACTTGATTCATCGCTCGTTAAGGCTCTTGAGAGAACAAAAGAAGATGATGAGGTTGTTGGAATGGTTTCAGCAGGAAGCACCGGAGCGGTTTTGGTTGGCGGTATTTTTAAGGTGGGGAGAATACGAGGTGTTTCTCGTCCTGCACTTTGTCCTCTCTTGCCAACTTCAACAGGAGATTATGTTTGCTTAATTGATTGTGGGGCAAATGTTGATTCAAAACCTGAGTTTTTGGCTCAATTTGCTCTTATGGGTTCAATTTTTATGCAAAGCGTCAGAGGAATTGAAAATCCAAGAGTTGCTCTTGTCAATATCGGAGTTGAAGACAAAAAAGGAAATGACTTAACTCATGCAACTTTTGACCTTTTGAAAGAAATGGACATTAATTTTGTCGGAAACATGGAGGCAAGAGATGCGGTCAGCGGAAACTATGATGTTTTGGTTGCAGACGGTTTTGTTGGAAATGTTCTTTTGAAAAGTGTTGAAGGGACGGCTCTTATGATAATGAAAAGACTAAAAGACGCTATCATGGAATCAACAAGCGCAAAAATCGGCGCATTATTTATGAAAGGTGCATTTAAAAAATTGAAAAAATCTATGGACTATTCACAACTTGGCGGAGCGCCGTTTTTGGGAATTGAAAAAATACTCATCAAATCACATGGCTCATCAAAAGCGGCAAGTATTGCTGTTTCAATACAACAAGTTGTTGATATGGACAAAGCAAACATAATTGAGAAAATAAGAGAAGGCGTTCAAGGCGAAAATAAAATAGAGGCTGCACCACAAGACTAAAAAATGACACTAAGCGAAAAACAAATACAACAAATCGAGATGAGGATAGGATATCAATTCACTAATAAGAACACTTTAGTGGAGGCACTAACCCACACCTCATATACACACGAAAATCCGCATTTGGAATGTAATGAAAGATTAGAGTTTTTGGGGGACAGGGTCTTGAATTTGTTGGCATCCGAAGAAGCATATTCACTAGGGCTTGAAAAAGATGACATTGTCGGTATTGTTCGGACAAAAAAATGTGATGTCGGAGAGTTGAAAGAGTTTGTTGAAGGAATGGCATCATCTCAGCCGCTTGCAAGAGCGGTTGAAAAATTGAAACTTGAAAAATATTACCTTTGTGCAAAAGGCACGGTTTTGGAAGAGAAAAAGAAGTCGGATATATTTGAAGCGGTTCTTGGGGCAATTTATCATGACTCAAGAGACCTTGACAAATGTCGTCCGCTCTTAAAATCAATTGAGCCGCTTATTACGCGCAATGCCATCTCTATGCTAAAAGAATGGTCAGAGAGTGAAAACGGAAAGAAATTTGAAAAAGTGGTTTCCCAAAAACGAGACAAAAGAGGACTGTTTAGTTGTCTTATCATTATCGGAGACGACAAATTCAGGGGGTTGGCAAAAAAGAAAAAAGATGCCGAAAGGAAGGCATCAGAAAAAGTTGTCAAAGCCTACAACATAGGATAACTGAAAACACATAATATCATGCAAGAACATACTTCACTAAAATTAATGAATTTAAATTAACAATTATTCTGCATTATGAATTATGCATTATGAGTTAGTAGAAGAGAGAGAAATGAAATTTAAAAAATTGGAAGTTGCAGGGTTTAAGTCCTTTGCGGATAAATTGCAAATAAAATTTGAAAAAGGCGTGACAGCAATTGTCGGGCCTAATGGGTGCGGAAAAAGTAATGTCGCTGATAGTATTCGTTGGGTTTTGGGTGAGCAAAGTGCAAAATCATTGAGAGGTTCTTCCATGCAAGACCTCATTTTTAACGGCACTCAAAACAGAAAATCGCTTTCATTTTGTGAAGTAAACTTGTTTTTTGACAATACTGAGAAGATTTTTCCGTCTCTTGACTACAAAGAAGTAGTCCTGACAAGAAGGCTGTATCGTTCGGGCGAGAGTGAATACCTTTTGAACAAAGTAAATTGCAGACTAAAAGACCTCGTTGATCTGCTTCGTGATGCCGGAATGTCAAGGGAAGGTTATTCAATAATCGGACAAGGAAGAATTGACGAAATTCTCTCGTCAAAACCGGAGGAGAGAAGAGAAATTTTTGAAGAAGCAGCAGGAATTTTAAAATTTAAGGCACGCAAAAAAGAGGCGGAAAGAAAACTAATCAGAACTGAGGACAACCTTTTGAGATTGTCTGATATTTTAGAAGAAAAAAGAAAACAACTTGACCCATTGACAAAACAATCTGAAAACGCAAGAAAGTGGTTAGAGTTTCGTGACAGACTAAAACATGTTGAGATTAATACATATATCTATCAATACGACACGGCAAGCGAAGCAAAACAAATAATCAGTGAGAGACTTGACGGAGTCAAAGAAAGTCTTGAATTAAGAATAAAAGAAAGCGAAGAGACGAGCGAAAAATATAACGAATCGTTCGCCAAAATTGCAAATTCAGACAAGCAAATTGAGACATTAAGGGAGGAATTAATGTCGCTGACTGTCGGTCTTGAAAAGCAAGCGGGGGAAGCAAGGCTTTTAAATGAAAGGCTGCAAAACTTAAAGATCGGCATTGAAAAAATTGATGCTGAAAATAATGCGCTTGAATATACCAACAAAAATGCTATTGAAAAAGTGTCTCATCACAGCGTTGAAAAAACAAAATGCACCGCAGAACTTGAAAAATTAAAAATTGAAGTTGAGGAAAAAACAACTGATTATGTGACGATTGCAAGAGAAATAACAGCAAAAGAACTTGATGAAAATCTAAGACATTCGGCACTGATTAGTGCGTTAGAGAGAGCAGGCGACATTAAAAGCAACATGTCAAGACTTCTTGCCGAGTCTGAAAATTTGGACAAGTCCATAGAAGAGTTGTCATCAAGGCTAAAATTTTTGACTGATAAAATGTCTGTTGAGAAAAAAGAGTTGCTATCTTTAGAAAAAGAATGCAATTCATTCAAAGATGATATTGAGAAGATAACGCATGAAATGGATGCTAAGGCTGAAATTAGGCAGAAGTTATATGACGAAACGGAAGAAACAGAGAAAAGACTAAATGTCTTGAATGAACAATACTACACTAACACAACAAGACTAGGCATCCTAAAACAAATGCAAGATGATTTAGAGGGTTTTACTCAATCTGTCAAAAAGTTGTTAAAAGATGCATCTGAGAAAAAAGAATTGTCTAAAAGATTGCATGGTGTTGTTGCTCACTTGGTGAAAGTCAACAAAGAACACGAGGTTGCAATTGAGGTTGCGCTCGGCGGGGCAGTTCAAAATATTGTGACGACAGACGAAGAAGATGCGAAGTTTTTAATTGAGTATCTAAAAAGACAAAAATATGGCAGAGTGACATTTTTGCCACTGTCTTCAGCAAAACCTCGTTCGCTTGATGATAGAAGTATTTTGAAACTCTCCGGAGTTATCGGAACTGCTTATGATGTTATAAAGTGCGAAGAAAAATTTAGTCCGATATTTAAAGCACTTTTGGGTTCAACTTTGTTGGTTGATAACATCGACACAGCAATTGCCATTTCAAAACAATCGGGCTATGCTCATCGAATTGTAACACTAGAAGGCGACATTATTCAGCCGTCCGGTGCAATCACCGGCGGCTCAAAAAAATCAGAAGTCACAAATATCTTTGGCTATGAAAGAGAGATTGCGGAGTTGGAATTTAATCTTAAAGAAATCTATAGCGAAGTCGAAAAATTAAACAAACAAAAACAAGAAAAAATCGACAAATCAACACAACTAACACAAGATTTACGCAGTATGCGTGACATACTTCATGAAAAAGAAATACAACTAGCAACAAAAACAGAGGCTTTTTCAAAACTTCACTCATCACTGGATGATGAAACAGTGCTTAGCGGAAACCTTGAGTTTGACCTAAACGAACAAAAAGAAAGGTTTGCTGTCATCAAAAAAGACATCGAAACAGTAACAGAGTTAGAAAAAATGTCGAAAGAATCTCAACAAGAAGCACTTGAAGACAGTGAGAGAAAGAAATCTGAATTTGATGCATTGAGAAAGAAACGAGACGAATTAAGTGAGGCAATGACTAATGCAAAACTATCTTTCTCAAGCGTTCAGCATGAACAACAAACTTATGAACAAAACATTGCCCATTTGCAAGAAGAAATTTTGAGAGGAAGTGAAAAAATCGAAGAGAATTTGGTTCAAAAAGAAGAGAGTTACAAAGCAATTGACAAAATAAATATCCAACTCAACAGTTTGACAAACCTATCCAACCCGGAAGACAGTCAAAAAGCAAATGCAATAAGAGGAAAACTTGCCAACCTTGACGAGTTCAAAACAAAAAATCAAGAAGCGCTGCAAAGCCTTGAGGCAGGAAGAGTGCAGTTAATGCAAGAAATTCAAAGACTGCATGAAGCAAAATCCCATGAAGAAATTCTTCTTGTCAAAGTTGACACCGACATTGAAATGATGAAAGAAAGGGTTGCTGAAGAGTATAATTTGACCTATGAAGAATGTATTCCTTTCAAAGAAGAAGACTATAATCTAAATGAAGGCTTAGCCGCCGCTGCAAAACTTAAGCGGCAAATGCAAAACCTAGGAAATGTTAACCTAAACGCTATTGAAGACAGCAAAGTTTTATTTGAGTCCTACAATGAATTAAACACTCAGCGAGAAGACCTCGAAAAAGCAAAACTGGATTTAAACAAAATCATTAAAGAGTTATCCAACGAAATGCTAACAAGATTTAATGATAAATTTGAACAAATTCGGGTAAACTTTAGAAAAACATTCCACGAATTATTCGAGGGCGGAACTGCGGATTTAGTTTTGCAAGATGCCGAAAATCCGTTAGAAGCAGGCGTTGAAATAGTCGCCCAACCTCCTCAAAAGAAACTTCAAACAATTTCACTACTCTCAGGCGGAGAAAGGGCATTAACTGCTATTGCAATCCTCTTTGCAATTTTGAAACTTCGTCCAATGCCGTTTGTAGTCCTTGATGAGATTGAAGCAGCGCTTGATGAAACTAACGCAGCAAGGTTTGCAAAATATCTCCACAACTTTGCAAAAAACACTCAATTTATAGTCATCACCCACAGAAAGCCGACAATGGAACTGGCCGACACCCTCTACGGCGTAACAATGGAAGAAAAGGGCGTTAGCAAAATCGTCTCAGTAAAACTAGAAGACGCCAGCAAAATGAGCGAAAGTGCTTAATAACGCTCATATAAAAAAAAGTATGTTGGACTCGCTAGGGATGAACATTGACCGCCCATACTAGTCACAAACCAATCAACGGGCGATAGGTTGTCGCCTCTATAACGACAAAATGTAGGGGTGAGCAACGCGAACCCGAATAATTTAACAATAAAAAAACAATGAACCAAGCACAACTAAAATTTCATGCCTTTGCTGAAATCAGTGAAATTCCTGACGAAAAACTAACTCATGCCGCTGTCGTTTCTCGCTTCAAAGGCAAATGGATTTTTGTCAGACATAAAGAACGAAGCACATGGGAAATTCCAGGCGGAAGACGAAACGAAGGCGAAAACATTATTGACACAGCAAAAAGAGAACTATTCGAAGAAACAGGAGCAACTGACTTTGAAATAAGAACCGTTTGTGTTTATATTGTTATGAGAGAAAAACCTAGTTATGGACTACTTGCATTTGCAGAAATTAAAAAAATGGGAGAATTGCCAATAAGTGAAATTGAAAAAATAGGTTTATTTGACGAAATTCCGGATGAACAAACATATCCAAACATTCACCCAAAACTTATTGAAAAATTTATTAAAAGCATATAATTTAACAAACTATGCCACGCATAGTATATAATTCTTCATTTCAAAAATTATGTTTATCGACAAAGTAAAAATTTTTATTAAAGCAGGCGATGGCGGTAATGGCTATGTCTCGTTCTATACTGAAAAATTTATCTCCAACGGCGGACCCGACGGAGGTGATGGCGGTAAGGGCGGAGATGTCATCTTCAAAGCAGATGAGAACAAAAACACTCTCGTCGATTTTGCATATTCAAAAAGGTTCAAGGCTGAAAACGGCATGAGAGGTGAGAGGCGAAATTGCCATGGAAGAATGGGCGAAAATCTTGTTCTAAAAGTGCCGAGAGGAACGATAATTCGTGATGCTGAAACTAACAGCATCATAGCCGACATGTTTGAAGATAATTCGGAAGTAGTCGTTTTGAAAGGCGGTTCAGGCGGAAAAGGAAACGCACGATTTAAAACCTCTCGCCGTCAAGCACCGCACTTTGCCCAAATGGGACAAAAAAGCGAAGAAAAGGCAGTTATTTTGGAACTAAAATCAATTGCTGATGTTGGGCTCATTGGTTTTCCAAATGTCGGAAAATCAACGCTGCTCTCTGTGATTTCTCAAGCCCGCCCAAAGATTGGCAACTATCATTTTACAACAATTAGCCCGAATTTAGGTGTTGTCAAGCACTATGACAACGCATTTACTGTTGCCGATATTCCTGGCATTATTGAAGGTGCAAGCGAAGGAGCAGGCTTAGGGCATGAATTTCTGCGCCATATAGAGCGAACGAGATTGTTGGTTCATATCGTTGATATATCGGAAAGCGAAGGAAGAGAATCTGTAACAGATTTTAAAACCATTAATAGTGAGTTAAAAAACTACTCGCCAAAACTGGCAAAACTTGAACAAATCGTTGCACTTAACAAGTCAGATGTTTTAGGCGATAATGACAAAAAAATACAAGATTTCAAAAAGAAAACAAAAAAACAAATTATCAAAATCAGCGCTGCAACAGGTGAGGGAATAAAAGATTTAATCAGCACTATTTGGGAAAAGTTAAAAGACATTCCGGCTGTTGCACCGCTAGAGTTTGAGCCGTTTGAATACAAACGAGTTGACACAACAACCTTTGAAATTGAGCAATTTGATGACGGTTCATTTGGAGTGAGCGGCGGACTGATTGACGAACTTGCTCGAAATGTGACGCTTGATAATTATGACAGTTTTCTTTATTTTCAAAAGAAAATCAAAGACACAGGCATTTTGAAAGCCTTGAAAAAAGCAGGAGCAAAAGACGGCGACACCGTCAGAATAAAAGATGTCGAGTTTGATTTTGTTGAGTAATCTTACTTTGAAGCCTTATTATTGACACATATAAAATTTAAAAAATTATCTACTCATATTAGTTTCAAAATAATCCGTTAATCTATGAAAATAATCATATCAACAAAAGAACATGTTCCTCTCATCATGAAACTAATTGATAATGCGAGAGTTGTGATGAAAGAGATGGGAATTGACCAGTGGCAAAATGCTCCCGACGGCTCAAATGCTGTTTTGAATGAGAGTATTATTTTAGATGACATTAAGAACGGCAACTCTTATTTAGTTGTTGATGGTGACAAAATTTTAGGACACGGCACTTTGGTTTTTGGAGATGATTCAACCTATGAAATAATCACAAACGGTTCTTGGCAAAGCAATGAGCCGTATGGAACAATCCACAGAGTAGCAACCGAGAAAAACACAAAACAAAAGGGCATAGCCTCACATCTATTGTCAGTTTTTGAAGAAATAGCCGTTTTAAAAAAAGTCAACTATCTACGCATTGACACCCACAAAGACAACACTCCGATGTTGAATCTCGTGTCAAAAAACTAAACTATAAAAAATCAGGAATAATCTTCGTTGCAGACGGAACAGAGCGAGAAGCGTTTGAAAAGAAGTTGAATTAATATAAATGAGTATCTTATTGAATCCAGCGCAGCATAACTTAGTTTAATAAAAATTACACGCAACATTTACCTTCTTACTGAATATAGATTACAGTTAGGAGGTATTTTTTAATTGTCAAGAAATAATCGTCATCATAATCAAGAACAAAATCATATTCGTGCAGGGCGGATTGAGGGAGACCCTACTTGCGGGCTTTGTTACAGGGCGTGTATTGAGGTTAATCAGGTGTTTGATGCGTGCGTTACTAAAATTGCAGGGCAGAATTTTCAGTTATTGCTAAATGATTTTTCACGAGAAGACCTTGTTTTTCCTTATGCTTTTATTGGAGCAAGAAATTTTGGCGAAGCACTAATTACAAATCAAGTAGTGACACAAAGAGATGGAAGAGGCGGCAGAGATGGACAAAGGTTGTGTTTTGCCTATGATTTAATAGTCCCGATGGTTGTCGAATTCACTGATGCAAGGGGTGTTCATGCAACCGCAAAATCGGAATTAGTTTTGCACAAAGATGTTGAACTAAGAGTTCCAAGGCAAACTATAACACCATATCGTCTCACTTCGCCGGTCAGCGTGGTTTGTTCAAGCGGAGTTTTTATCAATCCGACAATCATTTCAGTTTCAACTTGCAGTGTTGTCATCAGTAAAATAATCACCACAACAGATATAGTCGTGCCGTCATATGGTCATGCTGTGTTTCCGTCATGCCGAAATTGCCATGAGGGTGCTTGCGAGGATTTACTTAATTTACCGTTGTTTCCGGAGTTTTAAAGTTTTAAAAAAGAGGAGCATGATACTTTTGCCATGCCCCTTTAAAATACTCAAACAACACAGCATTTTCTTTTAATGAGTTGAGTGTGGTAAACGAATAACATTACACCTAAGGAAGTCAGCAGAAAGAAATAAAAATAGGTGTGCTGTTGAAACAATAAAGGGGGGCGGTCTTAGTGACCGCCCGAATGAATATATAAAATAAGCCTTTGGGAGAACTATGTTCGCTCGTAGAGTTTAAATTAGTTTCTCACCGCAATAAACTCAATTTCGACCAAGCCGCCAAGTGGTAATTGCTTGACTGCAAAGCATGATCTTGCAGGAGGTTCTGCGCCAAAATATTCGGCATAAACTTTATTAACTGTCGCAAAATCAGCCATGTCAGTCAAGAGAACAAGTGTTTTGACGACATTTTTTGCGGTTAAATTTTCGCTTTTAAGTAGAGCATCAATGTTTTTGATAACTTGTTTTGCCTCATTTTCAATTCCGCCATCGACCATTTTCATAGTCGACGGGTCAAGTCCAAGTTGACCTGAAAAGTAAATAACATTTTCAAGTGCGATGCCTTGTGAATAAGGACCGATTGCCGCCGGTGCTTCTTTGATACTTATTGTTCTTTTTGACATTTTTTCATTTTCTCCTTATAACAGAGTATTTCTGTTTATCTATTAAAACATTATAAATTTTTTTTGTCAAGTATTTTCAATACTCTTGTGAGAGATTGCTATTACATGAAATTCTCCATCAAAGCAATCAAGACTGTTGACAACAATCTTTGATTGCTTTGTCTGGTTTGCTTAAACTAGCACTCTCCGTCAAAAAGGTCGAAGACACTTTTGTCCGTGGTTACTAATAGATAAAACTACATCCAACAATCCTTTTGAAGGAGTGTCAAATATATTTGGTATTTTGTTTGACAAGAAATAATAAATATGTTAAAATAACTATATGAAATTTTTTAGAAGGATTTTTAAAAGACAAGGTCACAGCAACAAAAATGATATGTGCAAGAGCAATTTTGTCGGCACAGTAGGCGGTGATATTGCATCGTTTGTTTTTGCATGGAAAGATGTGTATAACGACAAGATTGTCTACACTATGACGGATGACAAAAAAAACATTTTCATTTGGGAAACTGATGAAACAATTGAAAATGTTGACGGGAAACATTATTTTCTTATTGAAGGAAAAATTAGTGAACACAAGGAAATCCAAGGACAAAAGCAAACAATTCTTTCTGAATGCAAGTTTGAACAAATTGGAAAATACTATAACATTAAAGGCGGGTTTTTTGGTGAAATAGGGGATAGGGTTGAATTAGGAAATGCTAAGGTATATTTTCGTAAACCTGAAAGCGATTTTAAGGTTACCGGTGAAATAATCAAAGATATGCCAAAACCTCAGCATCGAATAATTATTGAAAGAGGCGAGAACACATTCATTCTTCCTTTTCTTATAGCATCCGGCAATAGAAAAAAAATCACAAAAAACACAACAGGAAGATATAATATTTACGCAAGAGTTATCGGCTACACCATCGAAAACGGGCAAAGAGCAACCTATCTTTTTCCAATAAGAGTAGAATGCAAAAACGGTCCTGTCTACAACGGAGCAATCTATGAAAACTTCCGAGCAAGCGGGAGGTTTGGTGCAACATGGAAATAAAAGTAAAGATAAATAATGGAGTGTTTCAAAATTAAAACACTCCATTTATTTGTTATCTAATAAATCAACTTCTCATCAAAATATTTTTTTAATTCGTCCGATTTTAAAGTTATTTGTTTCATGGTATCCCTATCTCTTATTGTCACGATATCTTTTTCAAGGGTGTCAAAGTCTACAGTCACGCAATAGGGTGTTCCTATTTCATCTTGACGGCGATAACGTTTTCCGATCGAGCCTGTTAGGTCATAATCAACAGAGTAATATTTTCTCAATTCTTCATAGATTTTAGTTGCTTGCTCGCTCAAATTCTTTTGAAGGGGGAGAATAGCGATTTTGTAAGGTGCTAGCGCATGATGCAGTTTTAAGACTAGCCTTGTGTCGTTTTCCAGTTGCTCTTCAGCGTAGGCATCACACAAAAACATTAATAGCAATCTCTCAACACCGACTGACGGTTCAATACAGAATGGAACGAATTTCTCGTTGGTTTGCGGGTCAAGATATTCCATTGATTCTTTTGAGTGTGTTTGATGGGCTTTTAGGTCAAAGTCAGTCCTGTTTGCAATACCCCAAAATTCACTCATACCGAAAGGAAAATTATATTCAAGGTCAGTTGTTGCTTTTGAATAATGCGACAATTCGTCCTTGTCGTGTTCTCGTTTTGTCAAATTTTCCTTTTTAACACCCAGTCCTAAGACCCAGTCATAGCAAAACTGCTGCCAGTATTGAAACCATTCTTCGTCAGTTCCGTCTTTGCAGAAAAATTCCAATTCCATTTGTTCAAACTCACGAGTGCGGAAAATAAAGTTTTTTGGCGTTATTTCATTGCGGAATGATTTTCCGATTTGGGCTATGCCGAATGGAATTTTGGCTCTGGATGAACGGACAACATTTTTGAAGTTGACAAAAATACCTTGTGCTGTTTCGGGGCGCAAGTATGCAGGTGTTGATGTTTCATCAGTCACTCCCAAAAAAGTTTGCAGCATCAAATTGAACTTTTTAATTTTGGTAAAGTCACTGAGCCCACAATGAGGACAGGGAATTTTATTGTCCTCAATATATTTTTCTAATTCTTTGTCATTCATTGAAGTGACTGCAATTTTCTTCTTCTTGCGAGAAACATAATCCTCAACAATAGTGTCAGCCCTATGTCTTGTTTTGCATTTTTTGCAATCCATCAACGGGTCGGAAAAACCTGCAAGATGACCCGACGCTTCCCAAGTCAATGGGTTCATAATGATAGCACAATCCAGTCCCACGACATCATTTCGCTCAGTGACAAACTTTTTCCACCAAGCGTTTTTGATATTATTTTTGAGAAGAACACCTAAAGGACCATAGTCCCATGAGTTTGCTAACCCCCCATAAATCTCACTTCCGGGAAACACAAACCCTCTCATCTTAGAAAGAGAAACAATTTTATCCATTGTGACAGTCGTTTTCATAACTAAATTTTACTCCTTAAATTCGTGTTGGATTAGCGAAACATCCACCACATTTACCATATTTTAAAAATATTATACCCTTTTTCCAAAACTAATGCAAGCAAAAACAACTTGTTTTTATTTCATAACATTTTCAAAAATGTTTTCAATTTTGCTTTAAGCTGTTAACACAATCTCCGATAGTCTGGTAGATTTTGCTCATTCTATAAGAGTAGATGCGCTAGATGTTTTAAACACACATCATTATCCTCCATTTTTGATTGGATGTTAAAAACTTCTATGAACACTTTGCTAAGCACTTCATATCATGTTAGTAAGATATGGCCTATCTTTTTTACAAAAGTGAAGTCTCAAAAGACGGCGAGGAGTTTTTTAACGAAACGCTGACTCATGGGTGCGGAATGTGGAACATTATCTGCAGATATTTGTTTGCACATTCATCTTACATCTACTTAAATTACTGACCTTTAAATAAAATTATAAGGAGGATATCATAATGTTTTTTGGAAACGGATGTGGTGGTGGCTTCGGCGGCGACTGGCTTTGGATTTTGATACTGCTTTGCATGTGCGGTGGTAATGGGTTCGGATTTGGCGGCAGAGGCTGTCACGATAACAGAGGTGGAAATGACTGCTGTGAAATGATAATCATGCTAATGCTTCTTTCATGCATTTGCGGCGGCAACAACAACCATCACTGCAAATAATTAATCAATATTGTTAACTTTTAATGTGGCTGTTGTCACATTTCACAAAATCACAAAACACCCAAGACTGTTGTCAAGGGTGTTTTTTTAATGTTCTAAGAATAGGCATGAAAACATTTATTGATAATAAAAATTATTGCATGAAGCGATACTCTGTCGTCTGAACAGCAAAGATTAATATTGCTCGAACGGTCAATAGAGTTGATATGAAATTGAAATGATAAGATACGCTTTGCTAGATTCTTCACTTCGTTCAGAGCGACAGTTGTAAAACCCATTTCAGCCACTTTTGTCATTCTGAACGAAGTGAAGAATCTAGCAAAGCGTCTATTTCAAAACAAGCCTAGAATCGCTCTTACAATTTCAATTTTACCTTTTTATTGCTTGCATTTGCTGTTTAAATCCTATATACTATCCTCATGAAAAAATATTTTATTGCGACTTATGGCTGTCAAATGAATGTCCATGAGAGTGAAAAACTTGCGGGCATTTTGCGAAATGCCGATTATGCGGAATGCAATAATGAGAGCGATGCAGACATCATCGCAATCAACACTTGTTGCGTGAGAGAAAAGGCGGAGACGAAAGTTATTGGATATTTGGGACATTTAAAAGCATTAAAACAAGTGAAAAAAGATTTAATCATCGCAGTTTGCGGATGTATGACACAGCAAGAAGGAACAGCGGATAGTTTGAAGAAAAAGTTTCCGTTTATTGACATTCTTTTCGGAACTCACAACACTCATTTGTTTTCGGAATATTTAGATGAAAGGAATGAGGGAAAGGGAGTCATCGCAGTTCAAAAGGATGAGGGAGAAATTCACGAAGACACGCCGGTTCATAGGACTAGCGGATTAAACGCTTGGGTTAACATAATGTATGGTTGTGATAATTATTGTTCGTTTTGCATAGTGCCATATGTCAGAGGAAGAGAACGCAGCAGGGCAGTAAGAAATATTTTGAATGAAGTAAAAGGCTTAATTGAAGAAGGTTACAAAGAAATAACACTGCTCGGACAAAATGTTAATTCTTATAAATGTCCTGATACGCAAATTGACTTTGCAGACCTAATTGAAAAAATTGCCAAAATAGACGGAAAATTCAGGGTTCGCTTCACAACAAGTCATCCGAAAGATTTTTCCGAAAAAGTAGTTTTGACAATGAGGGACAATCCAAAAATAACAAAATACATCCACTTGCCGATTCAAGCAGGCTCGGACAAAATTTTAGAATTAATGAACAGGGGATACACTCAAAAAGATTATCTTAACAAAATTGACTTCATTAAAAAACATTTGCCCTCAGTCGGACTTTCAACCGACATAATGGTCGGATTTCCTCAAGAGACCGAAAAAGACTTTTTAGAAACTTTGAAAGTTGCAGAACAAGTTAAATTCAACAATGTCTTTTCTTTTATTTTCTCAATCCGCTCAGGAACAAAAGCCGCAACAATGGACGGACAAATTGAAAAAGAAACCAAAAAAGACAGAATAGCACGATTTAACAAACTTCAATTCGACATTGGAGTGAATTTGGCAAAAGAGTGCGTCGGACAAAAATTTGAGGTTTTAGCGGAAGAGTTTAAGCATTTTGAAGGAAAACCTTCCGTCATAAAATCAAGAACGGACTGCAACAAAATCGTCACATTCGAATGCGATAAAGATTTGACAGGACAATTTGCAAATGTTATAATCAAGAAAAACAAAAATTCTAATTTATTTGGGGAGGTTTTTAAAGAAGAATAATAATATGAGTAGAAAACGAATATATAGAGTAGAAAATATTTATTATATAAATACTAGGGGGTTTTCATTTTTTATAGAAAAACAATTTCAATTTTTAATGAATTTTGTTAATAAGAATTTTAGATTATTTAATAATGGAAAATACTTCGATGTTCAACTTAGAGGCATTGAAAGTCTTTCTGGTATGAAAGGACATTTTTATGCTTTTCTTTTGAATCCGTTAAATGGAAATAATAATGAATTGATGGAATTTTTGGGAATGAGCAACAAAAAGAATTCTCTAAATAATGTTGAAAATATTTACTTGGAAGTGGAATGTTTTGATGAGTTAGAAATTTAAAAAGTATGTAATATGGTAATTAATTTTTTTCATTAATTAATCAGATATCTATCCAAGCAGTAAAATTGACTAAAAACATAGCACTTTGTCAATAATTATTGACTATGGAGTTTGTTCATTTTATTGGAATGGGCGTTTTTGTTCTGCTCATTTTTGTATTTTTATATAAGGTTTTACTTCCTGTTAATATGCCCGACTTTCGGGAAACAGGGGCATTGTCACTTGATAAATTGAATACTGCTATTTATTCGCTTGCATTGAAATCAAAAAATATTACGCATCGCGGGAAAGGGTTGTCATTAAAGTTAATTCGGCGAACGATAAAAAAGGCTTTTAGAATAATAGCACAAAAAGTAGAAAATGATGAGGAAATTTTTGAGTTTGAAAAATGGCTATATGATAATTTCTACAAACTTGAAGAAAGATACTATTCATTAAAAAAAGAATTATTCAAATTTTATTTTTTGCCGCATTCAAATGATTTACCGAGAGTTTATGAGTTTGTGCAGTTGGTAGTAAAAGGCTGCGAAGGGGGAGTTTGTGACACACTAATCAAAAAATGTGTTGATGAATTTTGCAGTGAAACACCTCTAACTTTTGATGAAATATTAGCGATGAGAGCAAGTTTTGACTATGCTCTTTTGGAGTTTGTTTCTATTTTTGCCTCAAAAACAATAAAGATTAACTCACTTGTTCAAAAGGGAAAGATTGATGCAAAAAGAGGAAAGATTTATTTAAGCAATCTGTCCTATAACTCATATATCTATGGCTTGAAAAAATATGCAAGCGGAGAAGTCAGTGCGAATTTGACGACATTAAGTTTAGATAATGGCATGGCGCTTGACGAAAGGGTTGACAATTTCTATCGTTCGCTTGCTCACTATAACGGTCAAGTTCAAAATTCTATCACAACACTATTTGCACTTGATAGAATTTTTACTGAGAATTTTGTTTTGGAACTATCTCCGACTCACTTAATGTTAAAAAATGAGAGCGGAATTTTGTATGATGAAGTGACGACAAAAACTAAATTTAACTACCTTAAAGATATTGCTATTAAGTCCAAGAAGGAAAAAATTTCAGAATTGGGGCTTTCACGAAACATTATTGAAAAATCTAAAAAAGAAGAAACTGACATCTCTTTTCAAATATTGAGAGGACATCGCTCAAAAGGACTGTCAAGATTGTATTTATTTTTAACGCTTCTTTTAACAGCGGGATTGAGCGTTGTTTCAACAATATTTTTGGGAAACTATTTTTGGGTTTTAACGATCGTATCACTTCCGATTTCCTTTGTTATGTCACACATAGTATTGGCGTATTTTTTAAAGAACTTCTCTAAAAGCCGTTATTTGCCGTCTATCGACACAAAACATATTTCTTGCAATGAGAAAGCATTAATAACAACTTGCAGGCTAATCAGAAACGCTGACGAAATAAAAGAAAGTTTTAGCAATATTGAAACCCTATATTACTCAAATGGGAAGCAATTTTCATATTGCTTATTGCTTGATTTGCCATCACACAATAAAGATGAGTTAAGAGAAGAGGACACAAAATTGCTCTCGACTATTAAAAAAATATATGAAAAATTTTCTCACAAAGAGCAATTGCTCGTTGTTGTCCGAAAGCGAAGAAAAGTAAAAGACAGAGAACTTTTTCAAGGTTGGGAGAAAAAAAGAGGAGCGTTACTTGAATTAAATCGGTTAATTCTAAATGGAGATGAAGAGCCGTTTTTGTTGAAATTAGGAACTGTTCAACAGCAGATAAAGTTTGTCATCACACTAGATAGCGACACTTTCCTAAATTGTTCAAGCGAACTTATCGGCATACTTTCGCATCCATATTTAAAAGAAACAAATATTTTGAGTTTAAATATGGCAACAAAACTAACAAATGATGAGACATATTTTGCGAGATTTTTTTGCGGGGTTAAAGGACTATCTAATTATTCAAACTTTCATTCAAGCGTTGAAAACACGGTTTTTGGAGGAGGAAATTTCACAGGAAAAGGAATTTACCGTGTCAAGGAGTTTCAAGAAAAATTAGAACATGCTTTTTTGGATGAGCGAATTCTTTCTCATGACTACATTGAAGGAGCGATTGCAAATTGCTCTAATTGCTCGGAAACTGCATTAGATAGTTTTCCTAATAATTTTTCTTCATATCTCGCAAGACAGGTGCGATGGCTGAGAGGGGACTGGCAACTGTTGCCATTTTTGTTCAGGCGAACAAGAAACTCAAAAGGCGAAAAAACAAAAAATTCAATATCACCGCTCGCAAAGTGGCATATTTTCTCAAATATGTTCCGCTCCCTTGTTCCGATTTCGGCGATATCTCTGCTGTTAATGTCCTTCATATTTACAGAGCCATATTTCATATTTTTAATTGCGTTTTCAATCCCGCTTCTTCACATTTTTTTATCAATTCGTTCAAGTTTCAAAGAGAAAAAAAATGTTTTTTTTCATGAACTAATACGGCAATTTTTTCAAATTGCGTTTTTGCCGCTTGTCGCTGTCATGCATCTTGTTGCAATCGGGGTGACATTATATCGGCTTTTGATGAAGAAAAATCTTCTTGAGTGGACTGTTTTTGCTCACAGCAACGGACGGGTGAATGTTGGAGTGAGTCTTGTTGCCTCAATCGTTTTTATTGCAACGACCATCATATATAGTTTTCCGTTCTACTTCTACATTTTGGGTGGAATATTTCTTCTGTCAATTCCGTTAAAACTAATCTTGGAGCGAAACATCACCAAAAAATTATATCGCAACAAAAATTTTGACAACATTTTAAAAGATATTTTTCACGATACTTACCAATTTTTTGTTGATGAAAGACTAAATGAAAACCATCTAATTTGTGACAATATTCAAGAAGATAAAGTTGCAGCAAGAACCTCGCCGACAAACATTGCTTTTTCAATACTTGCTCACATTTGTGCTTTTGAAATGCAGTATTTAGAAAGCGCCGTTTTGAATGAAAAATGCAAAAAAATTATTGAAGCGGTTTTGAAACTGGATAAGTTTGAAGGGAATTTGTTTAATTGGTATGACACAAAAACTCTCTCGCCACTATATCCGCGATATGTTTCAAGTGTTGATATGGGCAACTTTTTGATGTCGCTTTTGACCCTTTTGCCTTATTGTGACGAAAAATTAAAACCCGTTGTTGAAAAATTACTGAGTGACGCAAAGATTGAAACACTATTCGATGACAATAGAGGACTTTTCAGAATAGGCTACAATGCAGACACTGCATTGTTTGACGAAAATCACTATGATTTAATCGGCTCAGAAAGTATGATAACATATCTTGTTTCGATAGCACTCGGAAAAATTGGACGACATCCATGGAATGAATTATCGAGAGTTAGTGTGAAATACAAAAACAGAAAAATGTTCTACTCATGGACTGGCGGAGCATTTGAATATTTGATGAGTTCACTGTTTTTTGATTTTGTTCAAGGAACGGCACTTGAAAAAACTGCTCAAGGCGTGATTTTTTCACACATTTCATATTCAATTCAAAACAAACTAAGAGTTTGGGGAATATCGGAAAGTCAACACACAGCACAAGATGAAAACAGCAACTATCAATACAAAGCACATGGTATTCCTGACATAGCATTAGCAAATGTTAGGAAAACCGGTATAATTTCACCATATGCAAGTTTGCTTGCATTATGTTTTCAGCCAAGAAAAGTTGAGAGAAATTTGCATTCGCTTGAACAACTTGGCATGGCGGGAGAGTATGGACTATATGAAGCAATTGATTTAGAAAAAAATATCATAATGAAAACTCAAATGGCTCATCATGCAGGAATGACACTGTTATCAATTTGCAACTATTTGACGGACAATGAAGTAAAACGAAAATTAAAAACTCTGGGGAATTATAGGGCAGTAGAATTACTGCTAACCGAGACGGAAATTCCTAATGCAAAAAAGAAAATAAAACCCTGTAAGACAATCAAAAAACACTCTCAGGAGAGTTTGACAGTGGACGGACGATATAAAATCCAATATTCAAATTTTCTCTCAAGCGGTAAATATTCAATAATTAATTATCAAAACGGCGGAGGCATTTCATATTATGGAGACATCGCATTAACAAGGGAAAAACGAAAAGAAAACGGAAGTATTTTTGCGGCTATTTCCGGAAAGAGATACTCTCTAAACAGCGGATTATTTCATATTAACCAAGACAGCACTTCCTATGAGGAAAAGAACGAAAAATTCTCAAGTTCAATAACAATTTTGCCGCTTCCAAACGGCAAAGGTGAAATTCAAAAAGTCAAATTTAGAAATATAACAAATGAAAACTTGAGCGTTAAATTTGAAACCTATATTGAACCGGTCTTAACTCAAAAACAACACGATATTGCCCATATGGCTTTTTCAAACTTGTTTGTTGAAGTTCATTATGATGACTTTTTAAATATTTTGTGGGCAAAACGAACCAATAACAATAGCGACTTGATGCTTGCTCATTTTGTTCAAACTGAAGAGAGACTGTCTTTTGTTACTAATCGCGGAGAATTCTATGGCAGAACAAAGTCAAAATCCTCAATCTATCCGCTCGACCCGGTGATGAGTGCAAGTTTTTCAGTTGAGTTAAAGCCGAGAGAGACAAAGGAATTTAATATAGTTAATACTGTCGGAATAAGGCTGGATGAGATAAAAAACACAATTCAGCAAATAAAAGTCGACGGATTTTTCGATAGAATCAAGGGCAATAATTATGCATTAGCAAAAGAGATGAGTTTGAAATTGTCTACAAAAAAAATCGCTTCAAAATTGATTTTTGGAGCCAATTCAAGTGTGAAAGAGGAACTAAATATTGATAGCATCAATCAAAATCGACCAATTGTCACCATTCAAATAAAAAATGAAAATGCAAGAACAAGACTATATAAAACATTAAAAGAGTTAAAAAAATTATATCGCTATAATATTGAGTTTAATCTTGCTTTGATTTATTCGGAAAAACACAATTACTATTTAACATTACAGAGTATGGTTAATTCAGTTTTAGACGAATTAAACTTCAAAAACTCAATGAATAATGCTTCAACCTTAACGCTTGTCAATGTGATGGCGGAGTCAAAAAAAGCAAGACAACTAATAGAAAATGCAGTTGATATTGAAGAGTTGAATTTTTCTCAAATCGCAAAAGAAGAGGAGATAACAGAAAAGGGAAATCCTCATAAAAATGCAGAGATGCATATGTATGAAATTATTGAGATGCATGGTATTGGCGGATTTATGGCGGATTCAAGTTATGCGATGAACTTATCCGACATTGACACGCCCGCTCCATGGATAAATGTTGTTTCAAATGAAAACTTCGGAACTGTCATAACAGAATGCGGAGGAGGATTTACCTATCACAAAAACTCCGCATTAAACAAACTAACCGCTCATTCAAATGATGCTGTTTTAGATAAACCGAGTGAATATATACTCATTTCTGAAAGGAGCAAAGAGGCAGTATGGAGCATAACAAAAAAACCAATTAAGCAAAATTCTGAATACTATGTCAGACATAATATTGGGTTCTCAGAGTTTAAAAACAATTTTAACGGTATTTTGGGGGTTCAAAAAGTCTTTATCAGTGAAAACACAAAGTTCTATGACATAACATTGACAAACAAAACAACCGTTAAACGAAACCTAAATATCTCTTTTTCATGCGCTCCTGTTCTGGGAGATTTTTCACAAAACACTCATCATGCATTAACGATTAAAAGATTAGGAGACAATCGACTGCTTGTGAAAAATTGTTTAACAGGCAAAAAGTTTTATCTTTCTTGTTCATGTGAAATGTTAAATTTTTCAAAAATCAAAGACGGCGAATTATTGGCAACTATAAGCACTGATGTTGAATTGAATAAAGAGGGAACTGCACGAATTATTTTTTCTTTATCTGCCGACGAGAGTGTTGACTTTTTAAAAATTGACGAAATATTTTCACGAACTCAAAAAACCTATTCAAGCATTTCGAAAATCGAATTAAAAACAAAATTGAATGGCTTTGAGCATCTTTCAAAATGGATACCATATCAAGTGCTTTGTTCAAGATTTTTTGCAAGAACAGGCTTTTATCAAGTGAGTGGAGCATATGGCTTTCGTGACCAATTGCAAGATTGTTTGTCGCTGTTATACTACAATCCAAAACTAGTCAAAAAACATATTTTAAGGTGTTGCTCAGTTCAATTTGAAAAAGGCGATGTTTTGCATTGGTGGCATGAACCAAAGGTGGGGGTAAGGACTCATTTTTCCGATGATAGATTGTTTTTGCCATTCGTTGTTGCCGAGTATATTTCTTTCACAAAGGACTATTCAATTTTGAGTGAGCGAGTGCCATTCCTAAAAGATGTCAAATTATTATCCCATGAAAAAGCGAGATATGAAAAGATGGAGGAGTGTGTTGTGTCAGGCATAGTATTAGATCATTGCCTAAAAGCAATATATGTCAGTTGTGATTTTGGAGATAATGGTCTTGTGAAAATGGGCGGAGGTGATTGGAATGATGCAATGGACGAGGTTGGAAAGGGTGGAGTTGGAACAAGCGTTTTTTCAAGTATGCTGCTCTATGATGTTATCGGAAAAATATTTCCGTTCGTCAAAGAAAAAAAGGATAGAGCGAAATTATTAACCACTCGACAGAAGTTGAAAAAAGCAATTGAAGGGGCGCATGACGGCGAGTGGTATCTAAGGGCGTTTACCGATGAAAAATTACCTCTTGGTTCTCCGAATTCACATGAGTGTAAAATTGACTTGCTCTCACAAAGTTGGGCGGTTTTATCAGGTGTCGGTGACACAAAAACAAATACAACCGCACTGCTCGCCGCAGAAAGACATCTTGTTGACAGAGAAAACAAAATGATAAAACTCTTAACTCCGCCGTTTAAAGATATGAAAAAAATCGGCTACATTTCAAAATATCCCAAAGGCGTTCGGGAAAACGGCGGACAATACACTCACGCTACAGTGTGGTATATCATGGCGTTAATTCGCACAGGATTTGTCGATAAAGCATGGGAATTATTCAGCATGATAAGCCCCTTAAACCACTCAAAAACATTAAAAGACTGTGAAATATACAAGCGAGAACCTTATGTTGTGGCGGCAGACATTTATTCAGGAGATCATGCAGGAGAGGGAGGCTGGAGTTACTACACAGGAGCCGTTTCATGGTTTTACAAATGCTTAATGGAAGAATTCATCGGAATTAACATTCAAGGCAACATCCTAAAAATTGAGCCAAACCTACCATCATCAATCAATCACCTTGAATTAACGCTCTACCACAACAACTCAAAAATCGACATTCAAATAAACAACTCAAATTCAAAAGGCACTTTTAAAATGTTCCTTGGCAAAATTGAAATTTCAAACAAAGAACTGGAAATTCCCGAATACAAACACTTAAGCATAAAAATCACAAAAGAATAGAAAAGTGATAAAAAAACATTGAAATTCATGAAGTATGTCAGAAATAGTCAACTATTTCAGTTGACTATTTTAGTTGATGATAATATAATTAGAAAAAGAAAGGTGATTTTTTTATGAAAAAAACAAACACAATGATGAGATGCTTATAATATTCCTTGAACTAATTCGAGTGGAAAAAATGCATGAATTGGTTTTGGTGTTGGTGGGTTGGTTAAGGTGAGCAACTATACAGGATTGTTTTGCAACAAAACAATGATGATTGGTATTCGATAGAAAATATTCGTCTTGTAAATAAAGAGAATTGGGTAGCAATAACAATTGAAGAATTTAATTTGATTCAGAACACTGTAAACTATGGTGGTTTTATGGGCAACACTTTAGATTCACATTTATCAGTTGTTAGAAATTTAAGAGGGGATGGAACATCAATTATAGGCGATGTTGATTATTTTGGAGTTAGAGGGATAATTTTCAATGAATTTGGTTTTGCGATTGATTTTAATTATTATCGTGTGCAGATTTATAATATTAAGCGTATTTATCAAAGAGTTGAAATATTAAATGAAAAAATTACTATTACCCTAACTGAAAGTAATTATCCTTTTAGACAGCAAATAATAACAAGTGAAAACTTAGGCGAAATAACAAGATTTTATGATGCAAATGGAATATTGCAGTCAATATCAACAAATTCAATGCAAATTTATCTTTTTGTTTGATGTTGACATAGGAGTGCGATGAAAATCTTAATTAAATAATAGTAGTTTAAATTTTAACTACTTTTAAATATCAATTAAATAAAAGGGAAAACAAAAGGAAACCAATAAAACGGTTTCCCTAGTTATCCTTTTGTAAAAATAAGAAAAAATAAAAAAAACAAGGAGAAAACAAAAATGTCAAGTATAAATAATCGTCAAACGGACGATGAAAAAATTAATAAAATCAATCAAGCGCAAAATGACGCAGGACAAGCATTGAGCAGAAAAAGATTCAAGAACTTTTTAATAACAAAGAAAAGTAGTTAATGTTAACAATTTTAGTCTTTGTGAATTTGCTGATGTGCTATAAATCGACAGAGTTTTGCATATACTGTTTTATAGATGACTAAAGAGCGAAAAAAGGGGCTGATTTTTAAGGCGGTCTTTGTTTTTATTGCGCTTGGCATGGTAGTTTTATCATGCATTTTTTTAATTGAAGCGCCAAGATTGGTGTTGTTGCTCGCAATAATTATTTTTTCGTCATGCGGAGTTTTGATAGCAAGTTCTGACGCAACCAAGAATGAGACGATTGTCAAATTTTTGAGTGTTCTTTTGTCGTTTGGGGCTATTGCTTTAATAACTTATATAATACTACTCTCAACAGGAGTTCTTGACAGAATTACTGATGCAGAGGCATTGACAGAATTAATCCGCTCAACAGGATATTGGGGAATGTTGGTGTTCTTTTTGATAGTGGTTTTGGAAGTAGTCATGCTCCCAATACCGTCCGCCGCAACAGCATTTGTCGGTGCAAAACTATTTTCACCGTTTCCGGCATTTTTGATAATGAGTGCCGGGACAATAGTCGGCAGCATAATAGCATTCTCACTAGGCAAAATTTTCGGTCAAAAACTAGTTGCATGGATGATTGGAAAAGAAAAAACCGAGAAATATTCAACACTGCTAAACGAAAAAGGTAAAGGAATTTTCGTTTTAATGATGCTGTTTCCATTCTTTCCTGATGACATTTTGTGTCTTGCGGCGGGCGTCACAAAAATGAGTTATAAATTTTTTATCTTAGTCGTTTCGCTGACAAGACCGGTTTTTATAGCCTTCATGACCTTCTTCGTTGGTGGCAATATAATCCCATTCCGTGGTTGGGGAATAGGCGTCTGGATAGGAATCTTCGCACTATCTCTCATTATGTTATTCATCATAACAAAGTTCAAAAACAAAATAATGAAAAACAAGCCCCAAAAAGAAAAGAAACAAAAGCCGACAAAAATCAAAGAGAAAACAACCTAGGAAATAAAAATAGTCACTTAGATGTGATATTACGACTTGCTATATAAGTTTTTTTTGAGGAGAAGAGAGACCCAATTAAACATTTAATAATAAATCGCATTTTTAGAAATCACGCTGTCTGCACAAAGCAAAGGATTTTTCAGAGTTTTCTGTGGGAGGCTATACAAATCAGCATTTATTGGCGAACAACCAAAAAACACCGCAAGAAAAATGTTTAATTTAAAAAAAGAACAAGAAGCACAAATACAATTTAAAGTAGGGAGTAAAAGAAAATCATATCAGAAAAAATAGACAACTATTCGCTAAATGCAGATTGTGCGAATGTGAAATGCTCCATGAGTGAATAGGGGAGTATCTATTGGATACACTGGGAATATATGGAAAATATGTTTTGAAAATGCACTTTCAAAAAAAACATGCTGAAAAATAATTTTAAAAATTTGTGATAAAACGCTTGACAAATGCGTATAATGCGTATATACTGTTAATGTGAAGTTTAGAGAACTTGAAAAGTTAATACTTGAAAATGGTTGGGTGCTGAAAGATATAAAAGGTTCACACTGCAACTATACTCACCCAACAAAAAGCGGAAAGGTCACTATTCCTAGACATGGCGGTGACATTGCGAAGGGAACATTACATTCAATTCTCAAACAAGCAGGAATAAAGTAAAAGGAGTT
>Ga0131853_10001896_pt1 | contig 37328 bp, 22 predicted proteins | sample TergutLab28metaG_FD_92764 | JGI IMG/M metagenome (GOLD analysis project Ga0131853, IMG submission 92764) | Labiotermes labralis P1 segment gut microbial communities from Petit-Saut dam, French Guiana - Lab288 P1 (version 2) (version 2) | ecosystem: Host-associated > Arthropoda: Insects >... | reverse complement strand
TCCCTCCTAGGTCCAAATATTCTCCTCAACACCATATTCTCAAACACCCTCAGCTTCCTTTCCTCCCTCAATGTCAGCGACCAAGCTTCACACCCATACAAAACAACAGGCAAAATTATAGTTATATATATCATAATCTTTAATTTCTTGGATAGCAACCTGGAAGACAAAAAATTCTGCACCGAATCAAACAACACATAGAACAACACAATTAACAACTTTGGTTGGAAGGCTTCCTAGGATTCGAACCCAGAGTGGTCAAACTAAAATTAACGATGAACTAACAGCGTAAAATTTATTTTAGCTTCTAATAAAATATATGTAAATTTTTCACCTGCGTATGAATAACGGAAGTATAATATGTTGAAAACGGAATCTAGTCACTTTCTAATGATGATTTAAGAACTAAGTCACAAGCTGATACATCCTCAAGACAGTTCTAGACAAAGCCTTAACTGCAAACGGCACAGCCCTTCTTGGCAAACTAACAGACACTTTGACAGGCACGTAATTTCCCCATTTTGTTGAAGAATTCGCAATACAACTGACCCCAGTCCTGAATGACATGGTCCAGTCCACACTGTAACACCCGATTTACATTCGTAAAACTATAAGACAAAATCTAATAATAGACAAACAGCTTTGATATTTTCATATTACTCAGCCCACTGCAGAAATTAAAGCTAAAAAGTTATAATATTATAACTCTCGTAATAGTAAACCTAATTAAAGAATGAGAATCTCATCAAGTTGCTATTTTTTCACTGTACACACACACACACACACACACATCACACACAACAGTGATTAAAATAGGAGTTCATAATGGGCCTTTTTGAGCATGGTGTATTTATTCCACCAGTCAACAAATCTCTCCACGCCCCCCCCCCCCCCCCCCCCGGGCCATATATCTATTCAAATACAAGGCATTTTCAAACGCACTAGGCCTACACTTCTCTGCAAAGAAATGTTGGCTAAAAGACCACTCTTTGTAGGCTATTTGTGTCTGTTAGTCAATTCGCGGTTACTTTCCATATCTGGGAGGCGTCTCCAGCCGCAAACTGGAGACGCGCCATTCCTTATTGACACAGTGATCTTCTGACGTTCAAGAAACTGCACAATGTCCCTAACGTCCGGAACCACAAGGAAAGATGATCAAAACGGTTTGTTTTCATAGGAAGAATGTAATGCCGCCAAATACAATACAGACAAGTGTGATAAGTCCTGCAGGTGGATCGGTTTTGCAACAGAAAATACTGGCGTAGACATGTGGAGACAAGAAAGGCATCTGCACAACTTGTAATTTTTAAAAATCATAAATAAACAACCAGGAAAACAAGCTTAAAGTATGTTTGCACTAAGGATATACATGTTTCTTACCACATAAATAAAGCACGACATTCATATGTCTGTCCATCGACTAATTCAGTGCGGATACTTTATCCAATGATCCCACATTCATGAGACACCCTGTAGGAGAGGGGAAGAAACGCAACTGAATAAACTAAAACAAGAGGGTCCTAAAGCAAAGACAAAACATTACATGCACACAAATAAACGCCACATCGTTATCATTGCTTAAGTTCTACTTCGTAAAAGGAAGGTTGAAGTTCCTGTGCAGGCCATGAAGGCAAATGGGGGGAAAGGAGATATAGCTCCGCTAATTCTTAGTCTAGGGACTATATTGGAGCGGTCAGCTTCACGTCTCGTCCGATTTACCCCCTACAAGAGGGGTTCTGCTACCCTTTAAACAGGAGGCTGCCTGCGACCCACACACGAGACGCACGCTTTGTGAAAGGAAAATATACATTGCCCTTGTCAGTAATCGAACTGCGATTCCTCGGTTTCCTAGCCCGCAGCCTAGATACTACATCGACTTCGCTACTGTGGCTTTCAGAATCTAAAAAAATACTGCTGAAAACAAATTTTCCTAGAAATGAACGTAACTGTCTTTTTCAGGAGGCTACTGATAAGGGTAGATATTTATGTCAGCACACTCTGTGTCATATCTCTGTAACATGGGCACAGGTGCCCGGCTTAGGGGCTGGGGCCCTTTTCCCGAAAAGGACATCTTCATCGTCATGCCCTGATCGTTTCTTGGAACCCCTCAGCTTCCGGGGATATACGTTCTTGGGGTAAATGGGGCCACAGCGTGAAGAACACCATACATTTCTATCTAGCGTCACGATTACAATGCGCGGAGCTGGACTTACAGCATCAATACATCCATCAAGTCCCCGTCAATTTGAATGACAACATTCAGCGCGAGTCTCACAAACCTTACGGTCCTCCCACCTCAGTCATATGATTTCAGCTGTCACGTAAGCAGAAGAACATCGACACCTCCTCCGCTCTCAATGCAGGAACACCCCGATCTACGCGCACACGATTTCGCGAACTCTCCCGACTTGTGACATCGGTCTAGGCTCGTTAACGTTACCTGCGCCTGAAGGTGGAGACTTCGTGGAATTAATCTTGCTATACAAGCTTCCTTGGCATAATACTCACATGAAGTAGCCAGTTTGCCTTTTTGTGGCTACTGGTTAAAGTAACCGATTGGCTGCGTATGATTGTAATCCACTCGATTTTTAGAAAGGTGAGGTGAATATTTTGGGCATAAGAAGTTAATTCTCTTTAAATAAGCAACAGTTCCTGGAGGCCAACATATTCATGGGAACACGAGGAGACTCGCCGCAACACGACCAGCAGCAGTAAGAACTACGTACATAACAGATCGGTTTTGTTCTTTGAATTCAATTTAAAAATATTCTGCAAAAGGTACCAAAGTGCTTAGGATCATATTTGGGCACAAGAAAGGAGAAATAAAAGATGATTAAGAAAACCAGGGATATGTGCTGTGGTACTTTACAGTTTATGAATTGCATTCATTAAGAAATTAAAAGTAGCTTGAAGTCGGGGAATGCATCATAACACTCGGTCCATAGTCCTCTATCGTCCAGCTTGCTGTCAAAAAATATATATACAGAGTTATAATTTTGCTTGTTGTTTTATACGAGCGTGAAACTTGGTCTCTCTTGCTGAGGGAAGAACGTAGTCTGAGAATGTTTGAGAATGGGGTACTAAGACAGACAGACAGAGAGACATAGGGGTCTAAGATGGATTAAGTAGTAGGGGAATGGAAGAGATGACATGAGAACTTCATGATCTGTACTCCTCACCAAACATTATTCGAGTGGTCAAATCATGAAGAATGAGATGGAAGGGCATGTAGCACATATGGGGAAGAATAGAGGACATGTAAAGGATGCTGGTTGGAAAACCGAAGGGAAAGAGACCAATCGGAAGACCTTTTGTAGATGGGAGAATAATATTAAAACGAACCTTCAAGAAATAGGAGGGAGTTTGGACTCAATTGATCTGGCGCAGGATAGGGATAGGTGGTGGACTGTTGTGAATGCGGTAATGAACTTTCGGGTTCCACAAAAATGGGGAACGATTTGACTAGTTAAAAAAACTATTAGCTTCTCTAGAGGGAGTCTTGCTCCATCAAGTTAGTTATCATTTATAGAATTCATGAAATAGTAACATGCTGAGCATACATAGGACAGGCGTGTAGCACGCATGGAGAAATGGGTTACCCATTTCTCCATGCGTGCTACACGCCTATATGACATTGGTATTTTCGTAGAGGTAAAACGGAAAAGAAACAGCAAATCTGACCAGTTACCTGCACGTAGTAACAATAGTGGAAAGCGTGGAGTTTTACTTCCACGCTAATTGGTCTCTATGCCGCGTTAGTAATATGGTTAGACACAATGGCAAATTGGTTTCTGCTTTACACCGTACAATGCGGCCACTTGACCCAGTTATTTCCTTTGACCTCCTAATTTGAAACCTTGTCGAATGTGGAACACAATCGGTGAACTTCGCTACTGTTCGTCAGATTGCAAAAGCGAGCAACCCGCTAACACGTATAATCCTACGGAATTGTTTATGTGTCTGTTGTATTAATGGGCTTTCCATGCAAAATGTCAAGTGCTAATCACATAACTTCTCTAGCCCGGGAATATCAGCGTCTCGCTCTATAAAGCAGTATAATTCCTGGGAAGATGACAGTCGCTCAAATGAACAAAATATTTCATGCCTCTTATGGAAGTCAATGCTTCATCGAACCCTCTAACGGACCTTGTCTTGAGCCAAATGAATCCAACACAGAATACTCAAAGCCTTTTATACACAAATTCCAAAATTATGTCTCAGTTTTATCTCCAAATTGTATCACGTTTAAACATACGGTTGTACCACCAACCGGCATAGTCAAATTACTCCCGGGACACCCCAGGTTTCCTCTCTCATGTGTACGGGAACTTATTTTGCCACCAGTCCAATGACCAGAGTGTCAGGCGCAAAAATCACCTCCATGGTCTAGAATGCCTGGAGTTTTACCTTCACTTCTCCTATACGTCTCTATGATCTGAAACTTATACACAGACTGCTTTATTTTGCAGCGCCAGTTGAGGTAATTTTGGCTTCGACTGGTTTTGGCCTAAAATTTATTTCTATACGTCACAAAAGAAATGTTACTCCTTTGAAGCCTGGAACTGTGGATTGTATAATTTGTATAATTCAGTTAGTACATCACACAGAACAGAGCGTGCTTTGATTAATAAGGCCAATGGGTAAATATTGTATAGTGAAATAATGGCGGTTTATTGTGTGAATCGTACTGAACAAGGAAATACAACGTGCAGGCACAGTGCGGCAATTTTCGTGTTAAGTCTGGCGATATATAATGTAACAACAAGTATTTTTTTATCGGTTTCGGCGAACGTGTAACGAAATATGGACGCCATTATAATCTCGAATAACATAAGACACAGCCATGCTGTGAAGCAGTACTAGGTGCAAACTTACAGGCTATCTTTGTAGAAGGAACATCTTAAGTAGGAAAGGAGAAGTAGCATTGAGTAGATACATATGGTGTGCAAATAACTGCACAACTTGTACGCCACGTGGCAATCGAATAGACACAAAATATCGTCATCCTAACTTTTACAAGGCCCTTGTCCTGCTCCGACCTCACAACGCCCATCTCTCTTTTGGACATATCGCATGACTTCTACCTTTGGAATTCTGCTTGAAGGCGATCTTCGAAACTCGTGATCTATTTATTCATAGTAAGTGTGCTCCCTCAACGTTTCCTGTACCTATCAATACTGCAATTATGGAAGTAACCTATAGTTCTTGTGGTCCGGTTAGCTCAGTCGGTATAGCGACTGAGCTACAGGCTGGACGGTCCGGGATCGAATCCCGGTGGGGACGAGATTTTCCGCCCGTCCAGACCGGCCCTGGGCCCCACTCATCCTCCTGTAAAATGGGTACCGGGTCTTTCCCTGGGGTAGAGGCGGCCGGGGCCTGGGGCTAACCCCCACCCCCATCTAGTGTGCCGAGGTACTAGAAAGAGTAGAGCTACGAGTATGCCTCTACTCACCCAAAGGGTCTTCATGGCCTATAAAAAGGGTGAAACCTACCTACCTTTAGTTTTTTTCTAGTACCTTCATTACGAGAGCAATCCAGTCTTGTGCAGCCTTGGACTGATCTTAAAGAAACATTTCTGAAGCAGTTAGTGACCTATAATCCTCGAAGGGATCGCCACCTTGCCGTGGTGAGGGTGCTTGCCTACCCAAGTGACTCTGAAGGCTAAGCCGGCGGATGCTTAAGCTCCTACTAGGGCCACCCTTGCTGGACAGAACGAGAATGATTGGTCAGACAAAGAATGATATCCTGGTCCTTCACGTTGGGGTTTGTGCGGGCGGGCTGGTAACCCTCCCATGTAAAAACACTCATACACTTCACAATAGCACTAAGTACAATGGATCTCACACAAAAGTCGTAACGATACATACACTCGTACATATTTTTATAAATGATATCCCGCCGTGTTTTAGAGACACCAATTGAACGAGAACATCATCAAGCAAAGTTTTGTTTAAAACACGTTACACTTTTGTCTTCTTTTTCATATGTTTCATTATACGTACAAAAACCTGCCTGTCTTCTTTTCATAATTTGGTATTTACACTGGGTGGGCCGAAAATAGGTATACAGTATACAGTTAATTACTGTATACCTAATTTTGGCCCATCCTGTATATACCCTGGTGGTCCTTTCCCCCCGAAACATGTAGCGTGTTTTTAAACAAAACATTGTTTACAATAAATTTAAATTTGGCGGTGAAATCAGTCTTTATTGAAGTAACTCGAACGGAAGAGGCTAATTGGAATACATTACGGGTAAGCAGGAAGAAAACATTAAATGTGATTGAAAGAAACCAGATGTCAGGTTGTGGAATGGATTCAAATGCCTTAGGACAGGGCCAAGTTGTAGGGTTTTCTAAACAAAATAATGAACTTCCGGATACCATAAAAGGCAGGGGAATTTCTTAACCACGTGATATATTATCAGCTTTTTAACGAAGATTTCTCTACGAAGTTGTTAGTGAATTAACTGGTATAGTATAGGGGAAGAGAGATTTCTTTGTTGAAGACAAAGTTAAAGAATTAATTGTAATTAATGGAAGGCTCGTTAACCATTGAAGTTTTGAACTTTATACTTGGTTCGAAGACGCGACAAAAAGCTCTAGAATGGTCTGTACTGTACAGGTTAGGGTTCCAAGCCGTTTGCGTGATAGATCATCTTTAAAAAAGAACCTACGTTTTACTATACTGTGACCGCACAGGCGTGCCAATTTCAGCTTGTTGGAACATCCACAAGAATTTCAGTCTGTCGTTCACAACTGGGCTTAAAAATTAGAACAGCCTTCATATTAGCAGTTTCATACGGAATCATGGGAGCATTTGCTGGCTACCCTTATAACTACATTCCACGTCCACAAAGTGAACAAGTATGCTGACAGATTCTAAAGTATGCCTCAGTTCTTTCTTTGCGCGAATGATAACGTATATATTCGCGCGAAAATACATCAAGCCTCTTCTCCGGCAGTGCAAGCAGATATACAGTGTGGCGTTTTAAAGATAATACAGTTCCACTGATGCGATACGTTTGGGAACAGAAAAAGGCATTTTTGTCAAGACGGCGCTCTTAACATGGGCGCAACCACTGTGAACTCAAAACCAGTGAAATATGTGATATGACGACGGTACGCGCATGCGCCAGCTTCATTAAACTATGTTCACAGTATGAACAGACTGCGCGGATAAGGGCTACTTCTAAGCGCGCCAGTCTCTACTTCTGCGCCCTCAGTCCTTCCCACAAAATGGCGATTACCGTTGTTTCATATATTTTATCTAAAAAAATTCGCGAAGAAGTGATGAAGGAAAATATACGTGCCCCAGGTCATGTGTCGGAAAAATCTGCAGCAACTACTGTGGTTTAAGAGCAGAATATCGCTGAAGATATTGTTGAGGATTGGCGTTAGAAAAACCTACCGAGGTTACGCTGTTGTGCTGGAAACATATATGTATTTCGTTTTGGATTAATAATTATATAGCAAAGTATAATTTTATCTGTTACTTGGTACGGGTATGAAACTTGGTACCTCGTATTACAGTAAGAAATAGGCCGTGTTGGAGAACAGGACTTCGAAGAGAAGATTTAGACAAGGGCAGACCTACAGCCGAGTGGCTTATGAATTTAACCAGTAGCCAACCAGGACAAAACAGAGCTGTATGTAGCGCGACTGGAGACTTGTTTTAATTACAAGAAACAGACTCTGTGATGGATAAGACGTGTTCGGTTTGTCCTTGCACATACGCAGCAGTCTGGTATTTGTGCGTAGCGGAAGTGTGTGTTGGGGCAGTCCTACAACGTGATCCTAATTACTGTGGCTTAGGTCCAGCCGTACGTTTAGACTATAATAGTGAATAAAAGAGTTCATCTCCAGGACCGAAACAAAAAAAACTGCAGATTTTCAAAACGGGTATGCTATCAAGAATTCAAAGGGGCATGTTTCGTCTGCTCTATCACAACTTCAGATAGAAAGGTCCATATTAAAAAAAAATTAAAAGTGAAAGGTAACGTTGCTTTGCGCAGGTTTTGAAGGCATAAGCGTAAGAGGAGGCACATCTCCACTCATACCTAATCTCGGTACTAGATGGGAGTGGGCGCCTCCATACCCTTGCCGCTTTAACCCCCGAGGAAAGAGAGCCGGTAACAAATGAACAAGAGGATTGGTGGGCCCCAGAGCCGGCCTGAGCGGTAGGCAGAAGAGAAGAATCTAAATGACAATTCTTCGGTTTGTTATGATAACAGTAAAACATAAAACAATGAATTTCAACTTTGTTGTGGACTGTCAGAGAAACGATATGCTGGCCTATTGACTCTGTTACAAGCATAAATCGCATGTGTATGCCGTGCACAGGTTACGACTTCCGAAAACAGCAGGTCACGTTGCAACCCACCAAGCCGCAATTTAATGACTTCCCTTGCTTAAGTTTCGAACGTTACTGTACAGCAGTTCGTAAGATGAGTGTACACATACAACGGAAATAAAGCAAATGCTCTATCCGCTGATAAGACGTCTTTCCTTTCTCTGATAACGTCATACCATAAGCATCAAGACCACACTCAGCATCCAAATCATCTGGAAGAATTATCCGAACAGAGTGGCCAGATTTTTAAGTGAGAATAGCCCCTTGGAACAGACTCCTTACTGAAAAGTCGAAACATCCTCGTCGACACAAAAAAATCCCCGCATTTTGTGGTTCCCGAAGGTTCATTACCGTATTCACAACAGCCCACCACGTGTCTCTATCCTCAGCCAGATCAATCCAGTCCACGTGATCTCATCCCACTTTCTCGAAGATCCAATTACAGGCGCGTTCGCAAAAATTGCGAAAAGCGACTATTATCATCGTCACGTCTCTCTGTCTGTTCGTCCGTCTGCATGGAACAACTCGGCTCCCACTGGGCGAATTTTCATGATATTTTATATTTGAGCGCTTTTTTTTTAATCTGTCCAGAAAATTCAGGTTGCATTAAAATCTGACAGAATAACGGCTACTATACATGCAGACCTATATACATTTCTGATGATATCTCGCCCAATTCTTGTTAGAACGAAAAATGCATCAGACAAAGTTGTAGAGAAAATCAAAACACACATTTTGTGTTCAGTGTCCCTTTTTAAAAAAAAAAAAAATCGTGCCGTTTATGAAATGACGTTCAAAAGTATTGTATAGTAAAGCAGAGCAAGCTATAAATGACAATGCAAAGCGCTTGCATCTTATTTTATTGTCATTTGTGGTCTGTCTAGCTCTACCATATCTTTCCACATTCTCTCACAAACGTCATAATTTTCGAAAAAAAAAACAATTGAACGTAGATGTGCGATTTCATTTTCTCTACAGCGTTCAGCTCAAACATTTTTCATTCTAACAAAGAACTCAGCGAGATATTTTTATAAATGTACACAGGCCTTCATGTAAAGTACCCTTTATTCTTATCACCCTGACTTTTCTCGACAGATTTTCGCAAAACACTCTAAAAATGTCATTAAAATCCGTCCAGTGTAAATCGTGTTTTTTATATGCGGGCGGACAGACCGAATGACATGACGAAGCTAACAGTCGCTCGTCACAATTACGCGAACGCTTCTGAAAACGTTAATTTTTATTTCCGCTGTTGAAAGACTCAACACCCAGGCCTATCGTCTATGCACAACACAACGCACATGCCCTGTTTAACGCATACACACAAAGAGCTACTTAAATTACATGGGATTACGTACGCAGAAAAAGTTCTTCCACAGCGCGAAATATTTTTATCTCTCTCTCTCTCTCTCTCTCGATTTTAGGACACGTCTTAAATAGCGTGAGATTCGCAGCGAAATTCTTTCTTCCAAGATGATAATTTTCGATGCTTGAATACGAAGGCTAAAGGGAAACATAACGTCATCCAGCGACATTTACAACCTCCGCTAATATACTGCAGTAAAATCCACTGCGCACATACGACAAACACACGAACAACTCTCAAGGCTGCAGCAGATACATCACGTGTAATTCCGCCTAATTTTCCCTAACAATTCTTCCTTCATTAGACATTATTGAATGACATAACGTTTGACTCAAATGAGAGTATAAGGCACCAGCCTGCGTGACAAGACCAATTGAATTCATCAAGACGCACAGTACAGTCTCTTTTAAAACAAAGCCACCACTGTCCTATTCTTAGACAGAGACAAAGGAAGTTGGTTCAGAAGATGACTTTCTTTTGTACTCCGCATACCAACCTTATATAATGACTTACTTCATTCCTTATGCAGTTTAACTTGTTTGTCGCTTCCCTGAACTAAAATAACTTATGTACGGCATATATCTGCCATGGTCACAAGGGAGGGGAAGAGAAAAGTGGAAGCCAGCATCTGCTCCACACCCTTCCCTTTCATCCGTTCTCCCAAGCCGGGAATTTAAAAACGTGAAGAAAGAGAAGGAAATATACCAAATACTAATGCCATCAAATCGGTTTTAAAACAGAAACGCTTGGACAGTCCCTAACATTACACGTAAATGGCTTCAACGTGAGTTCTTTGAACTACATTTTCCGGCTATACTCATTGGAATAAATTCTGGCAGCGCCCACCAGCGCTACTTGGATAATATACGGGTAACGATATCTGAGACTTCCACTCAACAAGTTCACAGATCGAGTCCTGTTTATACGCATATATGTAACTGCTATGTTTCCCATTTTACTTACAGTAATTCGTACATTTTACCTATTATCTCAAAGTAACTGCTATGTTCCCCATTTTACTTACAGTAATTCGTACATTTTATCTATTATCTCAAAGTAACTGCTATGTTCCCCATTTTACTTACAGTAATTCGTACATTTTAACTATTATCTCAAAGTAACTGCTTACGCAACTACAAAGTTAGGCCTTCATAATTACGCCGCAGTTAATATGAACATTGCCCACGGTCTTAAGCATCATCCACGCTTTTGTGTGTCTGTGACACTGTCGGAAGTCGCCCTATTCCTCTGGTTCACATCCAAGTTTAGTAGTATGCAAAAGGTACAGGGTTTTATCCAGATCGCTGTCATTTAATATCGACACCAGCTGTACAGACCAGAAACCTCACGATACGGTGGATCCTCGGGTTGTCATATTACCTGCCTTTTATATAAAACGATGGTGCATTACTGTTTTCACAAGTCTCCACTGGATCCGATCCTGAGTCACTTTAATCCAGCCGACATCAGTGCAAATTTTTGAACATCCAAGACTACACACATGTTTCCGGAGTGGCCTGTCTTCTTCCTTCCGGTTTCTATGCTCAAGTTCTTTCACACGTGTCTTATACGTGCTACATTCCTTGCTCAGCTCACTTTCGTGTAAATTAAATATGTCTCGAATAACTGACAATGATTAACGTTCGTAATTGTCATAATTTATATATATATATATATACCAACATATGCACATACATTTTATAAAATTATAAGTTATACATAAACATTAATTCTCCCTCAAGTTTCAGCGATAAATCGCCATCCCCAGGGAGACGGCAATAAAAGGGAATACGTAATATTATTTAAATTGTAAAAGTTTATCCAAGAACAGGCCATGAAGGACCACAGGTGCAGTAGAAATACATTTCGACTCTTTCTTTAACCTCGGCCCTAGATGGTGGTGGGTGGTCAACGCCACACCCCGGCCGATTTACCCCCGCGAATAATACGGCCCAATTGTGCAGGAAATTGGGTGGACCCCAGGAACGGTCTGGCCGGGTGCGGAAAATCTCGCCCCCACTGGGATTCGATCCCCGAACCTTCCAGCCTGTAGCGAGTATCTATACCGACTACACCATAGCGGCCAACATGTACAGTGTTAAAAATACGTAATAGTAGCTACATGGATATTGGGGCTAGTATGACGTTACATATTCTTGTTTAAAATTTACTGATATATTATTATTATTTACAATGTGTTAGATACATGTATAAAAACATCTAATATCTAAGTTTTCGATCCAGAAGGTCCAAATTCCTGTGACACGCGCGTACTGATGTATCCTGTGTAGGAAGGAGCTGTATACCGGATAACTTATAATTTTATACAATTTATGCGCATATGTTGACACATAAATTACAAGCACTATGTACGGAAGGAAAAATATTAAATTCGTTAATTGCAGTTTATCTGATCAACCTCTTGGACATTCCTTTGGCGAATTTAGAGCTTAACTGTGGTCCATTTTCTGTAACTACGGACCAATATGCACGCCGTTTCGAAAGGTGGATACAGGTGATATTAACGACAATGACACTCGTACTTATGCTGACTGCCACAATTACATAACTATGCCTAAGTATCAACCGACGTCTACTAAACCACTCGAAACGTGTGATACAGTAAAATTCACTAAACACTAGACGATAAGCCAACACAAACTTGCAGCAAACCAACAATGTTATCTTGCTCAGAAAGTAAACATCAGAGTGCCTTGCGGCAGCGTCAAATCCCAGCCAATCGGTATCGCACGTTAACAACTCCTAATGGGACAACACAACGTCAAGCCACATCCGGTTCTCATACACTCCCATCAGTTCAAATTCATTACAACTCTAGTATTAAGAACCATTCCATACTACCAACACAAGACATTTTACTTATTAAAATACAAGAATATAACTAGCACCAGTACTAATGTACAGTGCTAGATGTAGTGTAAAGAATATACAATTCACTTACCAAATAGTAATTCCTTTACTGCATCAGAATTCGAAGCCATATTTATTCGCATAAATCTTCAACGCATTGTGAAGTTTCACAAAACTACAGCACACGTGATCATTACCGCATCCATACATGACATCCACTGAACCTCCCGCGGAGTCAGTTCACACTATTTCCATTCACAGACCACAGAGCCACCTATGCGTGTAAACCGTAGACATGCACTGACCCTCCTGCAGAGTCGGAAAACACTATTTCCATGTCCAGATCACAGTGCCACCTGTGTGCGTAAAGCATAACTAACATAGGCGGTAGTTTTGAGCAGTACTTGTGGACAGAATTCCCGGAGGTAAAGCGGCCGGAGTGTGGCGTTTGCTACCCCCCCACCTAGCGCCAAGGTTAAAGAAATAGTAGAGCTATACCCCTATTCACCCCTCTGGGTCTGTTCTAGGGTGGACTTTACCTTTACGTTATTGGTGGACAGTGGACATTTCCATAATTTCATTGTGGTGGTTACGTATAGTCAGAACAAATTAAGCAGTTTTGGTCTTCTTCTGAGTGCTACCCAGCACTACTTCCGTCAAGGTACGTAAAGTAACAATTAAATGTTATGTTATTGAGCCGTGCCCGCCACGCTCGGCTCAAGGCCGTCTCCATGCGGAAGTAAGCCTTCTAGAATTTTGTCCCGTCACCTTCCCAAGGTTATCGTCCCGGGATTGGCTGCCGTGGGAAGGTGAAAGGGTTGGGGCGGTTTCTGAGTCTTTCTTTGGGGCGACCGAAGCCCGGACTCTCACACTCTCATACACTTGCTCTTCGGGGGAAGAGGCTGGCCAACCGAGAGGGACCTACCTTGCTGAGTTATCTACACTGCCCACGGGACCGACGATCGAGTATGACCGTAAGTTAAAAATTCAGTTTTGGTTTGGTGTATTTCAAAATGGCATTTAGGCTGTTTGGGGTTCATACTCGACGCCGGCCCGGTGGCCAGGGACAAGGTAGAAGAGATCTTTTCTTTGTTTACTGTCTCCTGTAAATTTCGTATGTATTTTCTGTGTTATGATTTTGGGTGCAAGTCGCACTGATAGTATGTACGGGCCTGTGTAATGTTGTACGATAATGCACGTTATATATATATATATATATATATATATATATATATATATAGCGTGTTTGACGGCGCTGACTCTGTAGAGAGAGAGACAGACAGGAGTCTGTGTTTACATAACATTGTTACAAAGCTTATGTTGTAGCTTGATATTGTAGGCTAGGCCTGTTGTACATTGTAATGTTACAGTGAGTGCGGAATGGTCAACTGTTTAGGCTGATACTGTTTGGTTTTGTAATCACTGTGTTTCTTGGTTATTTAATTTGTGTGTATTACTATTATACTCAGAATACATTTATATATTACTTGGTATCACTGTATTACGTGGGTGTGTGTTGCGTGACTCTTTCACTTACACTACCCCACAAGAGTTCATCGCTACGGGACCCGACTGCCCAAACGACCGACGGGGATATACATAGTGCCGAGTCCCCGTTATTTTCACCAAGTGGCTTCAGCCCTCACCGGGTGGCGAACGCGTGGGCTCATTATCATAATTACATAATGTATCATTATTACAGATTGAACGCTGGACTTCCCCGAGTCACAATCAGGTGGAAACGACATGGCAAAAGCTGTTTATAATCGGCATGTCATTAATACACGGCTATGTACAGGATGTCAAGTTTGTCTTCAACAGTGACAAACACTTCTTACTGTCACATCCTTTAAACATATTCCTTCTTGTACATTTTTCCTTGTCCACATGTTAACGTTCCCAGTACTACTACTTCCATGTCAACGAAATCTGAACTAGGGTGCTTATGTTACTTTCTTGGACGAATTCAATTTTGCTGTATTGTTCCATTTTCAACTTCTCTAAAATAAGTCACTGTACAAAAATATTGATATGTAACTCTAGTTCTTATTAATATTCAAACAGTTTTTCAATATGGTAAATATCTAATGAAATATAAGGAAAAATATTTTATGATTATACACTTTAATATTTGTAGTGCATTGGCTGCAGAGCAATATATGTGTAATAAATTAATATGAGGCCAAACAGACAAATAAAATGTCACAGAACACATCTGAAAAATATGTACACAACAATTACATCTTGTCAATGCCAAGGTAACAACCTTCTGTGCACCGTAAATGCATATAGAGGAATGGATGTATAGCTCCACACATTCTTAACCTCTGTACTACTAGACAGAGGTGGATGGTTAGCTTCAAACACCATTTCACTCTCTGGAAAGAGGCCGTTTTACCAATGAAAGAGGAGGCAGGGTGGGTTCCAGAGTCAGTCTGGGTGCAATGGGGAACAGAAAAATCCATTGTCCCCATCAAGAATTGAACCAAGACTGATCAGACACATCACCTGTACCTCAGTCGTCAATTGGAAAGGCTGTCCCAGTTGTTCTAGGTATAACAAAATGAACCACAGCACAAATGTTTATATATTTGTCTGCCAACTGTCTGACCTTGTAATGCATTAATGAACAACCTTCATGCAACTCACTGTGCAGGTAAAGTCATCAACGGTTCAAACATGGTGGCCCAAGGCAGAACTTGCTAGATGGGATTCCAAAAATTGAAGTATGAAACACCTCCTGACAACTATGCAAATGCATTATAGTCGTTTGTGACTGAAAGGATTGAACACAGCAACCATATAAAATGCAGATTACTTTTCTGAATAAATTACCATTGAACTGACATTAAGAACACACAGTACAAGAAGTTAAAGACCATTAATGCACCCCCCCCCCTACAAAATCAACATGAAAGTGGTGCAATTAGATGAACCCAAACTGCCTTCTTATTAATATTTAAAGTAAAGCACACTAAAGCAATGTTTACCATTCCTACCATTATGGTATTACAACCACCAACACCATCATATGCATGGCATTTAAAATTATATATCTGAAACAAACCATGTTTCTAGGGTAATACAGAGTTACAACTATTCTGTAGTTACAATTTATGGTATATGTAATGTTATTTCCCATGTTGAATGTTTTTAACTTTTACATTAGTACTTTCCCCCCAGGTGCCTGCGCAGGGTCTAACATGGCTGCTTTCTGTAGGTCCTTGATTTCGTACTTTCTCAGTATGTTGCTCGGGTTGTTGTTGTTGTTACTATCATCAAAAGTTTGCATGTATCTTTTGGATATTACTAGTATTCAAATTTTCCCTCATACTATTAGAAATCCCACCCCCTGTTTACTCCTACTTGCAAAAGCTCTCTGTTTCTCTGTCATCTAGATGCGTTTCGGCTAACCGTGTATGTAAAGATGACGATATCTTTAGGACACCCATTACTTCTTAAAAACAAATTCTGCGCTAATTTGTGACATTTTGATATCAACTTATCTATGTTTTTTGGGGGTTTAGATGGTGTGTGTTTATTGCAACAGAGTAAGACCCGCTTCTTCAAATGCAACTCAGGTTAATCTTTAGCTGTAAAGGATTTATGAAGCCTCAAGGTACATAGTTCACAGTAACCTGTAATTGGAGCCTATCCCTCAAGCCTGATGAATACAACCACTTCCTACATCTTTAAGAACCACCATCATATTATTCTCCCGCCTGAATGTGGTTTTCTACAATTTTAATCTCTTCTCTGTCCTTTTCTGCCAGAAATGTTTCCCACCTCTCTCAGGTGCAAATATTCACCACAGCATCATGTTGTAAAATGTGTTCCTCTCTTAAGACCAAGTCTCACAACCACAAACAACAAGAGAGATAGTGCACACATATGGTTTGCAACCAGGTGAACACAAGACTGTACTCACACTTATCCATGGTAGTTCAGCTAGTCAACAAAGTCACCCACTTGTTAATGAGCCTTCACTTCTCATCTTCCACAAGTGTGTGTTTATGTTCTATTCATTTCACCCTCCTTGATTTTACTACTGTAATAATAACAATTGGTGAAAAATGCAAATTACCAGCTCTACATTACATAATGTTTTCATTTACTATTAAATGTTATGCCTTTCATCCACATATTTCTCCATTATTTGTCCTCAGATATCCCGAATCTGTGTCCTTCCATTAGATAGAAAGATCAAGTTCAATGTCTGACTAAAATAACATGAAAAATTACATTCTTGTACATTTTAAACAATTTACATGTATATGCATCCCTGTGGAGTGCCTACTAAAATAACTGTATGTATGTATGTAACTCCTCAAGAATTTATAGACGGATGACAACAAAATCTGATACAGGTATTAAAGAATTGTACCAAAAAAAAATTCAGCCATTTCAGTTTTCAATTACATTGGAAAGTTTTAATGAGTGCTATACATGAAGATGTACATGTTTCTCTGCAAGCAACAGTGGCTTACCTCTCAAAAAGTACCTACTTACAGCAAAATATATTTTGAAGGACAAAGGTTGTGAAGACGAATGGGACACACATTTTATTTCCAGTTCACTTTTTTTTTAAATCATACCATTTTTAAAACAATTAAACAAAAGAAAAGCCATGCATACATTCTGAATTTGTTAGACACTAATACTGCCTGGCTGATCATAATATGATCTACAGGTTATAAATAAAATATATTACACAGCAACCCACCTATTGTAACATCACTCCACAATACATCTATTGCCAACTGTTTCTCCAAAGTGCTTTTAGTTACAACCTGATACACACATTTATAAGTTAAATTACTGTAAATTAATTTTTGTAACCCAGAAATTAGGGTTTTAATGTCCCATTACCAAAGGGTTGGCAGCCACACTGTATTCAGAAGGCGATCAATACAGTCAGCAAATTGTAATCTGCATTTCTACACGTTTAGAGATCATGTTTTAACTAAATGGTGATAGCACTACTGTTGAAAAATTGCAGTGTTTGGTCAGCTGGAGCACACAATGCACCAGTACACTAATGGTAAGTGCTGCTGCTAACGGTTAACAAAACCTAAACCTAAATTGGATCATGAAATTCTGCTTATACTGTAAGGCTATGGTGAAGGGGCGGAATAAGGAGATATTATGAATACAAGGAAGAAAACATTTTTCCCCCCCTTGTACGACTACTGATGTTTGTGAGTGGCATTTCCCTTTATTACAACACCATGATTAAAAAAACTGTGTGTAACTGACCACTTTATTGTAAACATACAAAATATATCAATAGAATGTTCAGTTTCTAAGATTTCCTTCAAAGATTTATAGTAAAATATAACATACGAAAAGCAGTCCACCTCTCTTGTGAATGGTGTCACTTCAAGCGAGAAAGAACGACGACAAAAACTGCCATACTGCTGTAATCACACATTTTATACCTACAGTATAAATAACTATAAATTACACACAACAAAAACTGTTCAAGCAATCTCCAGGAACTTAACATTTTACACTTTAGGCAGTTTTCCATTTGAAACAACTTTTGTCTAGATAATGACACTGCACAATACATACTCCAAACATTGAAGTATTTATGACCCAAATTACATGTCAGAAATTCATACTTCATATTCCAATACGGAACAGTATTCACATTTTATTTTACAGATATGTCTGTTCAAAACTGGGTTTTTAAGTCCTCGTACTTGAGATGGGAATGATCCTTCTCAAATAAATTTCAATGTAACATAATTTTCATTTATCATAAGTAACTTTACAGTATGTTACATTATCTAATCTTGGAATTACATACACTGTTCAAATAAGGAATTTTCACTCGATGCAGATTATTCTTCAGAAAGACAATACTATGCAACACTATACTAATACTAGTGATAAGGAGTTAAGGAAACTGTTTCATCAATACAGAGATATTCAGTTATACGATCACAATGAATATTATCATCCCAAACTGAAGTCATGTGGCAGTGCTAACAAAGTTAACAACATTCCACAAAACCCATTTCTAATGCATGTTTCCTTCAGGATGTGGAGGTTCAAGGGTAGGCCGATTGCATATTACAATCCAGCTGGGAGATCCTCAAAATGTTCCCATGGTATACAGCAAAGTAACTTCTGTGCACTCTCTCTGGATGCTATCAGACAAGGTCACAAAGGTGCCCTTTACATGGTACATTTAAACGTGTTACAGGCCGAAGTTGATATTTATCTTCATTGTGTTTTATTGTGAGGTGTGGCTAAAGTTCCAAGCACACATCTTGTTTCTGGAGTTACACAAAAGCCCAGAACAATGCTCATGTCAATTCTAACCTACACAAATTCAAAAATGTGTACAGTACTAGTTGCTTCAAACATATAAATTTCTGACAAACCTATTGAAAATATCCGCAATCTAAAATCTTAACTTCACAGACAATAAAGTGTGCAGATGAACCAAAGTCAACGTACAATGTATCTGAGTTGGTAAACAACCACAAGTAACTAAACAGTTGCTCTGTCAGCTTACTGAGATCTTAAATTTTGAAAATACATACCTGTAACATGACTGCTATAGAGGACTGGTAAATTTTACATACCAGATGCAAGAGTGAAACTCTCATGCCAACATGGGACACATGCATCAATGTGTTGGGGATTATGTTGAAAAATTATATTTCAGTAGAATAAACTGAGCCACATTTAATGATGTAATGACTGCTCATTTCATCTTCATAACCTACAGAACCACACTTGCTGAACACCCTATGCACAAATCATTTCTTATTGTATTCTGTCAGATACCAGTACTTACTTACAAACATTTTAAATAAGTAGCTGAGCTTAACAAGATTTATATTTTATGTCATGAATAATGTCATGCTCAATCTGCCATGCACCAAAATTAAATTCACACACCTTGTACATTGAAATCCAACAAATAGTGCTGTACATGGAATATACAGCCACGAAGACAGACAGACATACAGACACAACCTAAACACTACACATTTGCTTCATATACTTTGTGCAAAGGCATATAAAACATCTTTTAAATCTACGTGAAATAAAAAAAGTCTTTCAAAATGGCATTTTGTGCAAAGGATAGACAGTTCCCTATTCATGAGGACTAAGCAAGTCTTGGTCCTGTCACACAACTCCACTCTACCAAGTAACATTTGTGTTTCAACTAAATCCACACATCTGCTAATCAGAATTTTACACTATGTAAAAATAATACTCATTTACATAACCTAAACCTTTTCACAGATTCCTCCTTGAAGAAGCATCTGACATCTCAGTCCATCTTATAACAATATTAGTCAAACTTCAGTCATGAATGTCACATTTTATTTGTTACCTCTAATTTGTTTCTTTTCTGATGGTCAGTCTACTAAGAAAATAAGAACAATCCTGAAATCTGAGCTGGCACACTCATTAACAACTCACATTTCACTCAATTCTGTAGCGAGGGACAACCATTTCATTTGGCAATAACAGTTGCTGGTACAACAAAGATTTTAACTCTGCTATAAACAGCAGTAATGTTATCAAATTTTCAAGCAATAATCACTTTCTTACGTGAATAATCTGTTCAAGGTTATATACTCATTCTTAAAGAAAATACTTAAATTACATCATAAACTGAGACATCCAGTTATCATCCAACCTTATTAATAACTAAACTGTGTCACAGCACCATTTCTGTGCAGATCCCTAATATGTTTTATGCTAGACATAACCATCAGTGTCTCAAACTGATATAGTAAGTGGGGTAAAACTCTATGCTAAGTATGAATCCAGTATACTGATGTAATGAACAATTTCTAAGAATTAAGCTGCTTCCATATTGCTAAGTACTGAAACCCTGGCACTCTACCCATGACAAAAAATTTGGGTAGATATCTCAAGTTGACTACTAGGAGGAAAAAAGCTTAAAAACAGCTGTCCCTACTTAAAAATCTAGAAACCATGGGTCTCAAACCTGTGGCCTGCCAGGTTGTATCATGTGGCCTGTGGCCGGATTCATAAATTATGTACATCAGCATTTCCCAAACCTTTTTGGTCATGGTACACTTTTTAACCTATTGTGGTCCCTCATTTATCAAATAAAAAGTCAGCACAATGAGATCTGTTAGAACCATATAAAAGGTTCTTAATACAAATTCTTATATGAACAGTATCTTAAACTTTGATCAAATATGATAAAGTCAAATTTAATAACATATATATGATTGTTTTGGTGTCTCAAATCTTTTACAGAGCACACCTAGTCACATCCCGCAGAACACCAGTGTTAACGTGGAACAGTTTGGGGAAATGATGGTGCATATAATATAAAAATTACTAGGCAGTTAGGTATACCAATTATTGTTATTTTTCTATCTGCAGCCCACAAAAATGGGTATGGTCCTTTGCCATAAAAGGGTTGAACATCAATATTCTAAACCAAGAAAATTATTGGACATCAGTATGAGTATCTCCAATAGTGATAAGGAATCTCATATCAACAGCCCTACTTTTTACAGAGTCCAAAATATCATCAATAAAAAGGCACAATTATTCTACATTTATTTCCTTTAAAGATGATATTTCTTTAAAATCATAAACCTTGTTAATAATTTTTCTCAACAGTGTATCTGATCAACACATGATCACTTGTCACCAAAAGAGTGTTCCATTCCACATCCAAATAAACACACAAATATGAGATCTGCTTGAATGTACCAAGACAAAATTGTCCTCCCAGCAAAATCACACTTCAGGCTCTAATAAATGTGCCCTACCTGTTACTGAAAGCCCAAGTAAGTCAAACTCATTCCAAAGCATTAGTCCTTCATGTAGAACCATGCCTTTTTACAAAAGGCACCAAAAGCCAAGTAGACAAAAAACTGTAAATACATTTACAAGCAAAAATAAAATTAATAAACTTTGCAAATTAATGCGTACTTACATACATACATACATATTTGCAACAACATTCAATTAAATCATGGATGACATAAGAAGTGGCTTGATTATTCTGTCCAAAGTTGGCAACTATATCAATTGTCAGCAATTAAGTTCAACCCATCATTACAACTGAGCTGCATATAATATCAGATAATGGTAAAACACTACACAGATATATGACATAGTATGTTGTCTGCCCATTTTTGCATGTTGCATTCCATAACTACAGAGCTGTAGTAGTTTCACTTGTCACAAAAATTATACCATACAATGCAGCAGTTAAACGCAATATCAACAGGTGTGACAGTGAGGTGCCAAGTAGTCTGTCTACCACACTGCAAAACAGTCAGGGAAAGGAAGCACAACCACATACTAATTCAGTGACTCCCCAGATTTACGTACTACTCGGCTTTTGTAAATTTCATTTTATGTAAATTATGCTGGCCGGTGCAAATTTAAAAAAAAAATTGTGAGAACATATTTTGCATCCCGTAGGAAATAAATGGAGGACCCGAACAGGACGGCAAAATGTGTTGATGACATAACTCCAGAAACCAACCTTAAAGAAAGTACACACACCATTCATTGTGTTTATATTGAAACTGATCTCTGTATTAAACGAAATTCCGACTTACATAAAATTTGACTTGCATAAATTTCCAGGCAATGCAACCTCTATGTAAATCAGGGAATGGCTGTAATGTGTACTGGTGTTTGAAATTCATTTGTGAATTACACAATATGACAGTTATTTGAATATAATTAGGAAAATATTCAGGATTAAATAAACAGATGATTTTATTCTTCCTTATTACTTCATAATTGTTACAAAATAAAATGTAGTTTGGTGAATAAATATTATATCTACTAATAAAAATAGAGTTAAAAAAATATTTCACAGCACACTTTTACCTACATAATCAAGTCCTTTACTTCATAGGTATCAGAGATGAACAAAATGTCAAAAATGGAAAACTATTTATTTTTAAATTCAAATTTGAATTTATAAAATAGTGACAAGCCTGGAACATATAAATATGGACTGTCAATTAGTCAGTGACCTTCAAGTGTTACTACAAACTTCTTATTTTTTCATGTGACAAACCCAAACCAGTATGGCCATGTCACACATATGAACATGCAAGCAGCAAACAGAAGACCCCCACCCTGCCCAATGCAAAGTAAATCCTTACCAATATAAATGTGTGTCACTCAAGAGGTGAAAGTAAAACAAAATTTGCAGTCAACATAAAATAAACTATCACCTCAAACATCTATGTGATAAAACCTTTATTGAAAAGAGTTATGCATCATATTACACCACAGAAAAATTTCCTCAATATGTATCCAGTATATAAAATTTAAAAATATATATATATATATAACTACAGCACAACTGCCATCTTATGGCACTATGCAAAGAACCAGTTCAGTCCCTCTACTCAGACCTGGCCATACAAGGTAATAGGGAGGTGTTGGTTGGTTAAAAACAGTTATACAGAGCGTTATATATGGCAGAACATTCTGTGTTGCCCTCTGTTTACCGAATAAAATATTATTCTTCACAGGATACTCATACAATACTAGGGCCCTGTCTGACAGATATATCCCCAGCCAAGGACATGAAATAGTGTACAGTGCACAGTTGTGCATGTCAGAAGAGGCACTGAATGGACTATAACTAATGTATTTTGCTGAGCCACAAACTCATGTTCTTAGACTGATACACAACTACTGCAACCATATATGCTTTCCCCACCCACCTATAATATGGCCTCCAATCCTGTCGTACACAGCTGCCATAAGAGACTGAATATGGCATCACGAAAGTATGTTGCCTCAGATGCCAAAACAGCTCAGCAAGATACTATGTTCACAGTTACCCTTCAAAATACGCAGATTTTTTGTCATCTGCTGATTTAATGATCTCAAATACTACAAATCAGGAATGAATTAAGTATTGTGAGACCACAAATAAGGGAAAACAAAGGTTACAAACTGATGCAAAATTTTTTAGTGTACTGTCATTTAAAGATAGACAAGTGCTTGTCAAAAGTGACAAGCATCTTAGATGCTGTTCATCCACCAGAAACAAAGACCTGTTAGCTCTGGTATGTGGTTTAAGAATGAAATAACACAAGACTGACTATTTGTGAAATGGATGTACAGGCAGAAATTTCTTATGATCCATATTAGAAAATTATATGAACATGTGAAATGAGACAAATCTCAGGAAAATTAATTCCAAGAGAGCTGAGAAAGAAGCACAAATAAAACTGCTTTTTATAGTTTTAAAATTACTTGAATTTGCAGTCAATTAGAATTTCTTAACAATATCCAAAACAGCAAGGGATCACAGACTATCATTACATTCACAAAATTAAGCAGAAGCCATAATAGCAAACCTCATCCTTTATGTGAACAAGGCATGCCACTGCACAGAAACAACCAGCTGATGCTCACTGTGTTCTCGGAATGGACGGGTACTATGCACCATATCTATTCTCCACAAGGTCACATTTATACTAAGAAGCGTTGACACTCTCAATGATGTAGTGAGCTGTAAACAGCCATAAAAGCCAAATTACAGCAAGTGACAAACCCATGAGAATGCACCAGCCAAGCGTGTGAACCAAAAACAGTGTTCCACAATTGAGACAGCCTCCCTATACACAAGATTTGGCCTCATGGAATATCTTCTATTCCCTACAAGTTTGAGTGGGGAAGGGACAAAAACAAAAGTGATAATTATTACACACAGAACACACTGCAATAAATGGTGGAACCAGAACATAAGTACTCAAAGACATGGTTATGAAAAAACATCTATGTACAGAATCTTATGTTTCACAGGCCCAGTCTCAATTCCATCCAACCACATGTCATACAGTACTTCCTTATTTTATACATGCTCAATTGAATTCTTACAAATGACATACTGAAAATTAGTGTCCCATTTTCAACAACATTACTTTTTGCTAAAATAAATATACAACAAACCAAACCATAGAATTTTGGATGTAAATTTCTGTGAGTGGGTGAATCATCTTACAATGGTGAACAGCCCACTTTGGTTTTAATTACTTAATTAACAATTTTCCAGAAACACATTATTTTATAAGCCAATGAGCTAATATAAACTGAGGATCACAGCATAGGAATAAACCAAGGTTAATACACTTCGATCAGAATGATGAAACACACAATGTCTGTGAACCCAGAGATGGAAAATTCTGAACTAACTGTCAACAATTCAAAAACAGTAACTACAAGCAAAGGGAGGCTCAGCACTGTGGCATGATAATCACAGACTGCATTAATAACACACTACAGGATGTATGTAAAATGCAACCCACACTGCAGCAGAAAGCACATGATCTTTCACTGTTTTATGCTGCTGTTAATAACAGTTGGCATTGTGGTAACATTGCAGATACCCAGCACCACAACTGTCTAACTTAACATGGCAATAAAGTGATATGTATTCTAATTTGCAACACAAAAGAAAAATGCAAATTTATTTCATTGTAACAACTTGTCAGTTTTACAGTGTATTCATACACTGTTGGATAAATGCCAAACATGGTTCCACCTAAACCAATTCTGGCTAACCAGGTCTATCATGCCTCCACAGAACTTCACAATAGAAAATCAATATCAGTAGCATCGCCACAAGGCACAGCATGGCACCAACTGTTTTTGATCTAACAACAAACTTAAAACAGTGTCAGTTTAATTCCCAACCACCTGTTCAACAATTTCATGATGATGAATATAAGGAGATCTAGCAAGAAAATGCTTCTGCTCTTGGCTCAAACAACCTTAACAGCTTATGTATATTGGAATGTGCATCATTGTGATAGTTGAAGAATAAGAGACCAACTTGATGTCACTAGTTATTAAGTTTTATTTCACTTCTTCTATGCCCAACATGTTTTGGACATTAATACCATCCATGATCAGGAGCCTGCGACTTTTCTATTGTATCACCACATTGGTCGTGTGTTCTTGTTTCGATGTGTGTTGGAGTTTTGGTGTGGCTGGGTTGGGGTGGTATCCGTGTAGCAGGCTGAAGCTTCAGCCTTCTATGTGGATACCACCCCAACCCAGCCACACTGAAACTCCAACACACATCGAAACAAGAACACACGACCAATGTGGTGATACAATAGAAAAGTTGCAGGCTCCTGATGATGGATGTATTAATGTCCAAAAGATGTTGGGCATAGAAGAAGTGAAATAAAACTTAATAACTAGTGACATCAAGTTGGTCTCTTATTCTTCAACCTCAACAGCCTTACCGAGACTTTCTCTGGCAGAGACCAATTTCTGAGGATGCTGGAACCTACTTCCAGGCCTTTCAAAGAGATGCAGTTTTTATTTTGATTAGGATATCTGAACGATACTGTACATGATAATCACTCAACATCCATTTAGCAATTGAAAACTAGTATGATAAATACTACAGAACAAATTTCTCCCCTGTTCATTTTCACTTAAAGAGTGGGAAATTTGACCTGCTGGGTGATGGATGACTGAGTTCCACAAACAGGACTCTTCTCCATGGACTTAGCAATAATAAAAGTTAAAATGGGGAACACCTTAAGTCATATCAAAGTGTGGAATTAACTACATGTAAGGTACATACAAATTTGGCAAAAATGCATCACAATCCGCTGTGCTTTTGGCACCGCACTTATTTTCCAAGCACATCTTACTTTGTACATAATGAACCCATAATTAAAAGGCTTATATCTCTGTCAGTTCAGGTTCTCCCATTTACAATTTAATTACACAGTGCCAATCTCATTTTTGTCATATTTATATTAAAGACCTAGCATGTCCAGTCACAGGCTACTTAAACACAACTATGTGACAGACTGATTATGTCATCCAACACGCACATCATTTATGCAGCACGTGTTGGGTTTTATTGCTTCTCATATCATTCTCATCGCAAATGTTGAGCAAGATATGGCAAATGTGGAAAGAATCTTACAACTATGAATGACATAAAAATATATTCATTCATCTTGAAGAACATATCTAAGGCACTCACTTTTCAAACAAACAATATTTCATTTTTTTAAGCTAATTATTAACCCTATGACACTGTAATTCAGCACCCAATGCACTCTGAAAAATACCAGAATTTAAATGGCTCACTCATTATGTTACATGTTACTGCCCTATGAGTATGGTGGTCATTCAGCTTTCTCAGCATTCCACTCTGTGATAACTATACTCATCCCTCTGTGCGAAAGGGTTAATGTTATAACTATCAAAATGTAAACTACATTTCATGAAGAGAGACATGCCCTCACCCAAAACAACATATTACTTCAAATTTTATCTAGTTTCCTTAATAATTGGTTTTAATTTCAAACTGCTTTTATTAAACTTCCATCAACATGTTACTGATACATATCTGGACAAGAAACAAATACTGACTGTGATAACACAGGTTACTGAAATACAAAAACAAACAGACATTCCACATTTTAACGGAGTGATTTAACACATATTACCTGGTAAAGGCAAAGGTAAAGGTAAAGGTAAAGGTGAAGTTGTCCCTGGGCACAACATGAAGGCCAACGAAGGAGTTGAGGTAGAGATCCACATGCTCGTAACTTCAGTACTACATGGAGGCGAGCGGTTGACTTCATGAACTGGCCATATCAGCCCCGAAGAAAGGGCCCACAGCACACACTTAATAGGAGGAGGCTGCATAAACTGCAGATATTATCTTGAAATTCCCCTGCCAGGAATTAAACCATGATCCAAAAGTAATCCAGCTTGGACCCTAGCCACTAAACTGACTCACATAGTACCTGACTGCTTAAAGAGTTCATTAAGTCCAATGGCTCCAGACATACCCGGGTAGAAAGAATGCACAGGGAACATAAAGCATGACAGAGAAAAATTCAAATAAGCTGAATAAGTTTTGGACACAAAGCAAAAATATGGGCCTATAAAGAATATAAAGCCAGCCCTACTAGAAACAAAAAGGAATTAATCATCACCATACATGAAAATTCCATACACATGAATGTGACAAATATGGACAGAATTTGAATAAGCACAACATACTGAAATATTGTTTGACTTATTAATTGAACAAAAACAGGAGGCTGGAAGAATGAAAGAGAACACAAGCAACAGACTAAGCAGTGATGGAAGAAAGTACAACAGCACAGTCATACAAACATTACAGGGTACAGGCAACGTCATCATATTGTAACAGGATGGACACAGAGAGTTTCCAGTTCCACAAAACAACAGACCAACACAACAGGCAGTATTCAGTATTGTGATGATAAACTTGAATGTATTTCAGAGCATGAAGTCAGATCTTAAAAAGCATGCAAATGTAACCATGGGAGGAGGGAAGACCACTTACTGCACATCTTATTGACACAGCCGATCATCTGTAAAATATTCTTGGCATTTTAATGAGTGGATTTTGCTATACAAGAATTATTCAGATTAACACAGTAGGTACACAACCAAATGGTGCCCACCCAACATGTAACACATAACACAATGACAATACTCTAGTATCAAAATGCATACGCCACACCAAGGCAAAAAATTTACTTTCACTAATTGAAGGTGTTAAAGACAAGCTGGTGGTTGTCCACTGCTGTGTCATATATAATTATTTTGCAACTCTAAAACTTAAATTTTTAATGCTATGTGTAGCAGATTCACAGTTCAATTCTGAACAAGATATATACTGTCAATTTGCAAGAATACTTCAGAACTGTTAATTTGGACAAAAAATTACTGCAATGACAACAACACATACAGTTAAATGTAACAATATTAAACGCACTGAAAATGGTCCGCTGGAGTCACAAAACATATATTACTAACTGATGACAGTGCACTTTAAAGCAGCTTGAAAGTCATTATTTTACCTTGAATCTACATGGTACTAAAGCATTAAAAGCCAATTTACTGTAGCTTCTTTCCCAAGGTCATATGCTTCACACAGGCAGTCAGTTTCTAAAGCATCATTACAATGGGCAAAATACTCAAATTCTAGTAACAGAAAATAATTATCTGAACACACACACCGAAAGAGCACTGCTCTATTGCATCTGCCCAAGTCCTTGTCACAGTACTACATCCCAGAGTGTGACACATTTCTATATAGTATTAATTATTGTCAATAATATCTACCTTTTTAGTGAATAAGCTCTTGCACACATTACAGGTCCTTTGTTACTCCTGTACTGGAGAAAAACTGACAAAAAAACTGAAACCAAGCCAAGATGGGTGACTGCAAATAAATACATGTGAGGGAAGTTAATAGAGAATAATTTGCAGTTTTGAAGCATAGAGTGACAACTTCAAGTGGAACAGCGAAATAATTTTGCCATGTGTGAATGGTTGGCTAGAATAATCATCTTAAGAATATCTGTGGGCACGCTTCAGAACTCAAGCTGCTATCACTTAATGTTTCTGAAAAAACAAGTTGTGCTTGCTCTTGCGTCTTAACAAGAAATCTGCTGTTTGACATTTGTTCACCAGTCCATGCACAGTTAATTTTGAAGGAAATGAAGTATCTGGAAACTGACTTCTAAATGTGCTATGACACTTTTTATAGTTCTTCTTCCTTATATACATTTCCACAGTAAAAACCATCTGCATTACAACACACTGCATAATCACAAATAACGACAATAACTGATGTCACAAAGAAACCTCTGTAATGTGCAATGTGATAAACCACCAGACATCAATCCTGTTGTGTTTCATAAATTATGTACCAAGAATGCAGCATTAAACATAACTACTTTTTATTATAAAAATGTTATCTGTTTTTATATAAAAACAGACCTGATGGTGACAGGCAGAGGTTCAAACATGCAGAAATTTGAAATAAAAAAACAAATAATGTTATTATAACAGAAAAGAGCTGTGTTGACTGCTTCCCTCTTAGTACATATCAGACATGACCCATACTTCCTGCAGAACTTAAGAATTCTGCGAGTTCCACTTTCAAATGAACACTGTATAGCTAATAATGCTGAGAATTAAAGGCATAAAGTTGTCACTGACCATGCCATGAAGACAAATAGGGGTATCAGAGGTACAGCTTCATCCATACTTAATGCACTGGATTGGAGGTAAGTGTCAAATTCATGCTTCAACCACTTTAAATCCGGCCCTGAGAAAAAAAAGTGGTACCCACTGAACAGGCGGCTGGGTGGGTTCCAGGGCTGAAGTGGACATTTTTGGAAAAAGGAAAAACTTCTTGCCTCTGCCAGGGTTGGATCCAGTCCATAGCCTCATCACTATACCTACTACGCAACCCAGGCTCTCTAGTGACAGTCACTGTGGCAATGGAAACATTAATAATCGTTTGGAAAAAAGGACGTACCAGAAAATCATTTGCTGAGCAATATGCTGTAAAACAACAGGCTATACTGTATTTACCCAAATATATGACAATTTTTTTTTCAAATTACCATCTAAAAATACGGAGTCACTCTATATTGCATGAAGTTCAACACATTCTGTATAGTTGTTTTGCTGCAAACTGAAACACAGATTCATCTTACATATGGGGAAAATACAGTACTTTAGTCAGAATGACAACACAGTCAAGACAGTGTAAAGCAGTACAAATGTCAATAGCATTACATAGCACTGAATGATCCTAGACATTACCCCACATTGCAGCCATGAAATTTTTTGACATGTAGATTAGTTCTGTCATGAAGGCATAATTTCATTAAAAAACCTATTTTCCTTAAAAAAGTGTCCAAAATCAGCACATCAGATGAACAGGTACATGATAAAGGCCATCTTGTCTGGTAAGGGTTTAGATATCTGAAGTATCAAGGAAAGGAACAACATACCCAACACTTCATACATCAATGTAAAGAAAACCAACTGTATACATTTGACTTTACAGTATTTGTATCTGTGAATACCTTGAATAAAAGTTTGCTTTTCATAAATGTGATGCCAGGAATAGTTTCTTTTTACTGACACAATAAAATGTCATTTAGAACAATGAAGTTTCACATAAGAATTCGCGTTACAGGTACTAGGTACTAAAATAATTTCTTATTTCAAATCTTTGGTTTCTATATAACTGTTAATAATTACGTGACTAAATATGATAAAATGGATAAGTGCAAGTGCAAGTGGAAAGAGCTAAAAGCTAAAATAAATGGATAAATGAGATATTGGCAGATGAACACTAACATATAATTGTCAAACTGTGAATGGCAGTATGAATATAAAGTACTTAGAACATGGACATGTATCTTGACAGATAATTAACATATAAATACAATAAAAATAAGCAAAAAGTTAAATTAAACTTACCAAACTCTCTTTAAAAAAAATATCTCACAACCTACCACATTACATATGCATGTAATGCTGTTAGACCAGGGTTGCTGAGCGGGGAATGTTCTGATCTTGATACCATGCCAACATTTCTGTTGAGAAAGCATCAGCCAATGAATCTCCAGTTCCCAGAATGAGGCTTCCATCCAATGATGTACTTGGTGAAACCACTTGATTCCTGCAAATAAAACTTATATAGAAATGGCTTTCAATACGAAACTTCTATTAATTAATGCTATTAACTGACTAAACAAAAGTCATTATACCATGCCTTGCCTGAATATGAAGAAAGATTAGAAATTTGTTACCTTCAATCAGATTTTTTGGTGGATGGGATAAGTAAAGAATGCCATGCAGTTTTTTATTAAATTTAGACAAACGTAAGAAATGGTGGCAATTGGCTTGGCAAGGAGTACAGCATGCAAATGTGGCCAACCTGCTACTCACCTGGTACTATAAGCATCAAGACATAAATACCACAGAGTATACTGGGCCTTATGACAGAAGTTGAGGTAAAAGTTTTCCCGTTACAGGCCCGGTGTGGCCCAGAGGGTGGGTAGAGGTATAGCTCTACTCTTCCATGACTGGGCACTAGAAGGGGGTGAGTGGTCAGCAGCATGCCCCGGCCACACTTTACCCCCGGGAAAGACCCGGTACCCATTGTACAGGAGGCTGGGTGGGCCCCAGGGCCGGTCTGGACAGGCGGAAAATCTCGTCCCCACTGGGATTCGATCTCGGACTGTCCAGCCCATAGTCAGTTGCTATACCGGCTGAGCTACCGGGCCCATGAAGTTAAAAGGAGGATGCAGAATATTATGTAACAAAGACCCTCTTAATTTGTACCCTATGAAATATTTGGAGGACAAAATGGACAAAGTAGCTGAAACATACAACACACAAATGAGAAGTGAACACAGAAATGTAAACAGAAAACAGAAGACACCACCAAAAAAAAATTAAAATACATATAATATTAAAATACATCACAAGATTCTATGTTTAGATCAAAGGTATCTTCTCTTAAATTCTTAACACTGTGGGGCTGAACTTAAATGTCTAGTTGGAGCTGCAAAAGACCGAACCTGAAATTACATCTACATGAGGAAGGCCATTAAATGCTGTCATCTTAACCTGACATTTGCATGTTTTGAGCATCACACTGCATGATGGTTATACCAAACATTAGGCACCTAAGCTGTCATGTTATGTACCTCTGGCTTACTGATGGTATTAAAACATGTTACTGGCAACAACTGTTCAATTTTAGCATGCTCACAACAAATGGTGAGCCTGGAACTGAATTATACTCCTTATCAAAATGTACTTTGCAGATACAACCACAAATCACTTAAAAGGCTTGAAGAGAGTGACCACGTACAGTTCGCATGTTTTACTGTCAGTGACGAACCGGTGACCAACAATCATGCGAGGGATGATTTACAAAAATAAATGAAGACATAACAGCATGAATTATGAACTACGCTATATGAAAAATGTCTGCAATCTGAAGCAGAATGATGACCTGTAATTTAAAAAAAACTGTTACAAAAACATGTGACAATGGAATTTTTGTATCACAAAATAAATGAACAGCCAATACACACCCAAGTGTAGAAAAAAGATCATGGTTTAACACCAAATACAAAATTTTTACCAACAAACAAAATAATTATATTCGTAATACAAATGTGTCTGTACGTGTGTGTGAATGCACACATGCATGCCTGTACAAATTACAGACATGTATATTCAACCATTCTCCAGGGAGATGCCTACATTGAGAATGATAATGGGTACCTGTGTTGAAAACAAACATATTGGAAGAAGCATTTTGTAAGACAATGAAAATGTGGAGTTTATTAAACAGTCAGTAAATTTAAATTGTACTTCCAGAACCCTTTACACTATTCTTACAACAACAACAACAACAACAACAACAACATTGAACACAATGAAATGGAATATCTTCTGAATGGAATCAAAACCAAACAGACATTCTATATATTAACTGATATAAACAAATGTCCTCAAACTCACCTTGCAGCTGGATCAAGTGGCTGACAGGTCACTGGTTGCAGGGGTTGATATATTCCTTTTTGCTGAGGTGCGGGAGACCGCAAGTGAGGACCAGTATTAAGGCACATTCCAGGTCCACTGAGAGCATGAGCATGGGCTTTGTACCCTGGGGAACTTGTACTGTAAGACTGATGTTGATTGGAGTCTGGAAAATGCACCTGTGATGCACGCCCCATTTCCTGATTCTTCCGGAACTTTGTGCTATACTTGTAGAAGTCAGACATCTCAAAAGGCTTTGTCACTTCCCGATAAGGCTGCCACTTTCCAGCCTGAACCACTGTGTGATTTTTGGGTGATTCGAATGGCACAACTGTGTCAAAAGTTTCATTCTTACTTGTGGCCACATGATGCACAAGGTACTGAGGATGCTGCTCACTGGACACATTGCTACTACTTCTTGAAAGATTGCTGGAAGCATCACTTCTGGTAGGGCCACCAGATTCTGGTGATCGTTTTCTCAAGGACGAGGCTGGTCGGGACTGTGATTCCTGTGGGGCTTGTGAAGGAACTGCATCCAATGATGTTTCATACCATTCCTTTTCTTTGTGCTTCCTGCTTAACGTATCTGTTGGTTGGGGATCTACACTCCCCAAAGACTGTGTCCGGAGCAGTCCTCCCCCACGTCCATCCATTCCCAGACTGTGTTCTGGATACGTTTGATTTGGGAGCAATGCTCCACCACCTCCCCCACTCACAGATCGAATACTGTGTAACACTTGTTGTAAATGAGGTTCATCACCCTGGATTTGCTTGGTCTCCATAGCAGGACACAACAACGCTGAATGTTGTGAAGGGTGACCATATTTCGATACACTATACATAATACCTTGATGTACTGGTATATTACTCTGAAGCTCCAAGTCCTCAGTACTCCATGACTCCAAACAAGGGCTGCTGCTACTGTGAGAAGAAGTAGGAGCTTTCCGTCGATCCAGGCTCCCAAATCTACAAACAGCATAAGCCTCGTGCTATTCACAGAATACAATACTCTAAAATTCACTGCATTCAAAACTGAACAAAACAACATTACCAATTTTACTATATTTTTCCAACAAATATACAATATATGTTGATAATTATCTGCTTGTTATAGCACTCTTATATGTTTCAATGATTATACATCATCCTCAGAAAGTTTCTTATTACATAGGCTAAAGTTACAAAATTAATAAAATGGAAATATTTATACAAGTATAAATGTTTTCATTTTATTAATTCTGGAACCTTAGCACATGTAATAATAAACTCCCTGAGGACGATGTATAAACATCGAAGCATGTAGGAGAGCTATAAGAAACAGATAATTGTCAACATATATTGTGCATTTGTTGGACAAATACAGTAAAATTCTACAAAATGCACGGTACATACATCAACATTACCAATATCTGAAATACAAAACTATACCCCATACAAAAGTTTGATTTTGAAAAGTTTTGGGTAAGTTATAAAAACTGAAATGCTCAACAAATGCACCACACATTCAAAGTGGCACTGCACTACAAATTTGCTACTGACTGCTGTTACAAAATGTCAAAACTATACCGTACTTATCTGGAGGTTGTACCACACAAATCACATAGCTTTATAGCATCATAAAACATGTCAAGTTCAGTAACACTGACATTACAGATCCTGCATATATAATGTAACACTAATTTTAACAACTTGCTGTTGTCTAGTTGTTTCGGCCCTCAGCAACACTAAATGTAGCACTGTTCTACAGACAGCAAGAGGGACAATGTATGTAACATTGCTACATGTTTGTGCAACCTTTGTTGCAGTGGAAAAGCAATAACTACTACATATTTTGAGCGTGCGCTCATAGCCTTAGGTACTACATATTTTGTGTGCGCGCTCATAGCCTTATGTATCCAGCATGCTATGCACATGCATCATCTGTGGCCTGTGCAGCACTACAATATCTATCCACATTATCTCACAAACGGCACAATATTCGGAAAAAAGTTATTAAGCATAAAATGCATGTTTTAATTTTCTTTACAACTTTTTCTAAAACATTTCTCATTCTAGGAAGTACTGAGCAAGATATGATCAAAAATGTATTGCATTCTTCATGCACAGTACCCATTAAACTTGTGAGATTTTAGTGAAACTGGAATTTTCTTGACAGATTTCCAAAAAATACTAAAATATCAAATTTCATGAAAATCCACCCAATGGGAGCTGAGTCGAGTTGTTCCATGTGGGTGGAAAGTATTCTCCCCATCCCTGCCACAAATCTGTAGTTTATGAAAATTCCTTCAATGTAACTGTTCATAATTATTTCATCATTATGCTTACATCTGGTAAATGCATAACTATAGTCATAGTGAACACACATATAAAATATAAACTAGAAATGTTCCAAATATAAATGCATTAGAACAGCAGTCATGTAACAACAACAGCAGCAGTATGAGCTTGACATGGTCCCACCTGTTCCTCTCCGGATGCCAGCGAGATTGTGCCTGTGATGGAGCCTGTAAAACTTGAAATCGTGGCATGGGAGCAGATGGCGAATGCATCCCAGACCCTGCTTCCATGTACGGACCATGATCATATCGCATCCAGTAGCTGGGAAGAGTGGACACAGTGGTTAGACTAGAACATGCATCCAGTCTTGGACGTCGATTTTCCAATTCAATTCCCCTTGTTGCGTATTGCTGCACATAGTGCACGTTTCCACTCCCAGTTCCTGGGCTTGTCAGTGATCCGCTTGAGAAATAACCACCACTGTTATGTCTGAATTGACACAAAAGAAATATATTCTTAAACGGAATGTTAAGTGTTGATATGAGGTGCTGATAAGATGGTTTGGGTATAAAATATAAATTTTACATTTTCTATTCATTTTGGTAATCAAAAATCTGCTTATGAAAACATATTCTACTAAAACCACATTCAACAGCATCAATAAACCAAATGAAATACAAGTGACAGCAGTAGGTGACACACAAAATTTACATTTTCGCTCTCTCACAAGATGGTTTTCTCTCAGAAACTATGCACATAACAGAAGCATAATATCTACTGCACCAACTATATTCTTATTTGTGAAGAAACTGACTTCCTTGCCATGTTATCAAGTCTAGGGTTTGCGGTATATCACTACATTTTTCAACAATATATGGTCTAACAAATTACATCCTCTAGGATGTTATTTCCAGTCAACTGGCAAATAATGACATTTCAAAGGATCACAGCACCTTCATCATCAGTGTCATACAGTCCAAGAAGTCTATGGTCCTCCAAAATCACCAGTATCTACTAAGCAGTCAGCATGGCATAACATTTAATTTTAACGGAAAGCTTCACACTGTAGTGCTAACAGAGATAGATTTCTTTCAGCTGATGCAACTTATTCTTGGATTCAGTGTAAGTTTACAAGCTTATAAGAATGACACTGTGTTTCAGCTTATATTGGTTAAGGCACCCTCAGACTAACTCGTAAGAGTACAAACAGATAGTGAATTTTCTCATCCATTATGTACATACAGGTAAGTCTGAAATCTGTCTTTTACAAATATAAACATGTAATATGTTTTCTTTTAGGTAATTCCCCTGTGTCTGAGTTCTAATGGCCGATGTTTCGGAACCCTCTATCAGTTCCATCTTCATAGGCAGGTGGATGAAGTATACACAATTCACTGATTGATAGTGAATCGTGTACAGAAACTAGTTGCTTCAACAGTTTCATAACCTACGCAAACGACTGATTTCTATATATGCGTACGAGGTGTAGTGGTCAAATATTCCAATTGCAAAGATAATGTCACACGGTCTTCACTTAGTTACTGGTACACAGACAGAATGCTATAGTTTTAGAAACCAGATTGAGGCCCACAACAACATAGCATTTAGAAGATTTTCATCTAATTTGTTTACTGCTTAATTTTAATTGTTTTAATTGTAAATAGGAAATTTTTTATATATTATTTTATATTCCACTGTAAACGAAATAGGATACCTTTCCGTACCTTAAACAAAATGTTCTTTATTGGCCTGATGATGACCGTTTACGGTTGAAACATGTAGCCACAGTGTAACCTATTACAAACATTATATCACTATATTGATGTTGTTGTGTACTGACAGCAAATAATATGTTGTACAATTGCTATTGCACAACAGGATGACTTCTGTCAAATACTGTTGTTGTTCACATGACTTTCTACATGTGGAGCTGAGATGAAATCAAACACGATGTGTGAAGATTACCCAAAATACGAGGTCTGTTAGAAAAGTATCCGACCGTATTTTTTTATGCGAACACCTGATGGATTATAATCTAGCGCGCTTGCATGAGCCGACCTTGAACCTTAGTGCGCATGCGTGAATTTTTT
>Ga0131853_10001895_pt1 | contig 37340 bp, 34 predicted proteins | sample TergutLab28metaG_FD_92764 | JGI IMG/M metagenome (GOLD analysis project Ga0131853, IMG submission 92764) | Labiotermes labralis P1 segment gut microbial communities from Petit-Saut dam, French Guiana - Lab288 P1 (version 2) (version 2) | ecosystem: Host-associated > Arthropoda: Insects >... | reverse complement strand
TTCCTTTCAGCCTATTTCGTCTCGGTGTGTGCGGTGTGTTTGCGGCAGAACCGGCAATATTTGTTCATTTCCATCCGGTCCGGCGTGTTTTTCTTGTTCTTCATGGTGTTGTAATTTCTTTGCTTGCACTCATTACATCTCATTGTCACTTTTACGCGCATTTGTTCGGCACCTCCTATTCTCTGCACCAAGAGTCATCTTGTGCTCCGGCGCACGGCCTCCCTGTATATTTGGCAGTTCAGGCACATAAAAAGAAACCTCTCTGCCGACAGGTAGAGGTAGTATACCATAGGATTTGCGATGTGGTCAACTGTTTTTTGTTTTAAAACTGCGTAAATTGTAGAGTGCATCCTACAAAGGGAAACCGTTCCACGCCGTGGCATGGAACGGTTGTTCATGGCAACATCATAAAATAATACAAATCAACCCGCCACTGCCTTCGTTGATGATCCGCTGGAGCGTCTCTTGCAGCTTCCCCTGCGCATCTTCCGGCATCTTCTTGATCTTCGCCGTGAGGCCCTCGCTGGCAATGTCATAGAGGCTTTTGCCGAAGATGTTCGATTCCCAAATCCGGCTCACATCACCCTCAAACTCTTGGAGAAGGAAGTTGATAATCTCCTCACTGCTTTTCTCACCGCCCACCGCGGGCGAGACTTCCGTTTCAATATTGGCGGCGATCATATGAATGCTGGGCGCTGAGGCCTTGAGGCGTACGCCGTAGCGTCCGCCCTGCTTGACGATCTCCGGCTCTTCGAGGCAGAGTTGATCCCGTGTGGGCAATACCACGCCATACCCCCGTGTCCGCACTTCGTCCAGTGCGTGGCTGATTTTGTCGTACTCCGTCTTGACGTGCGCCATCTCGGTGAGCAGGCCCATGAGGTCACCGTCATCCCGGATGGCAAAGCCGGATTCTTTGCTGAGCGTCTCATAGAACAGTTCGCGCGGGAGATCGAGCTCCGCGTGGACGATGCCGCTGCCTAAGTGCATCCGTCTGACCCCGGCCCGGCGAATGCCTTCGCGCTGGCCCATCTCGGCGACTACGCCTGCAACATCTCGGATATAGCGCATTTGGCCCGCGCATTCGCGGATGGTTTCGAAAAGGTCTACGCGGATCGGGTGGTCAAAGGGCAGGGCGTCTACCCAAGGCGGCAGGAAGATGCCGAACTCACTGACCGGGAATTCCCGCAGTACGCTCTGGATAATCTCCGCAATCGCGGCTTCGTCCAGCTCCATACAGTTTACCGCGCGGACGGTGACACCGTATTTTTCTTCGAGGCTCCGCCGCAGTTCTTGTGTTGCCGGACTTCTGGGGTTTTGCGCATTCAATAATATCACAAAGGGCTTGCCGATCTCGCGGAGCTCCTGGATCACGCGCTCTTCCGCCGGCAAGTAAGACTCCCGAGGTATCTCGGTGACACTGCCGTCTGTGGTGATGACAATACCTATCGTCGAGTGCTCGGCGATGACTTTGCGGGTGCCGATCTCCGCGGCTTCCGCCATAGTGATCTCGTGGTCGAACCACGGCGTCGTCACCATCCGCTCGATATCGCCCTCAAACTGACCGAGGGCGCCATCTACCATATATCCCACGCAGTCCACCAGTCGTACCGAAAGGGAGGCCGCGTTTTCCATACGTAGTTCTATCGCCTCTTCGGGCACAAACTTCGGCTCGGCGGTCATGATGGTTTTTCCGCTGCCTGACTGGGGCAGTTCGTCCCGCGCCCGCTCTTTCATGTATACATCGCTCATATTGGGGATGACCAGGGTTTCCATAAACCGCTTAATAAAGGTCGATTTACCCGTCCGAACAGGACCTACTATACCAAGGTAAATATTCCCATTCGTCCGCTCTGCGATATCATCATAGATTCTGTTCTCTTCCACGACGCTTCCCCCTTAACATGAATTGCTATGATACCATGTCTATGGGGATAAGCCTGCGAATATGCAAAAGCGTGGACAAATTTTTAAACGCGGGCGACCAATGGCCGCCCGCGTTCTGTCCTGATATAACAAGGTCATTGCTGCTGTGACGAATGCTTAACAGGAATTCTTAACTTACAAATACCGTTTTCCGCAAAAGATTCAACCATGATTTACAACTGACCGCATCCTAAAAAAACCGCACTACTTGGTCATGCCGCTCTGAAACCATGACATCCAGCCCGGGCAGAGCCGCGCGGAGTACCTGTTGTAAGGGAGTCGAAATCACATTCTCTGTACAATAATGATCCGCCTCGATCAGATTGATTCCCAGTTCTCTGGCTTCTACAAAGGCGTGATATTTCGCCTCACCCAGCACATAGGTATCACAACCTGCCGCCACCGCCATAGGTAAAGCGTCTCCACCACTGCCGCCCATCACCGCCACCTTATGGACTGGGCGTCCCGCATCGTGATAGCGCAGTCCGGAAGTGTCGAGGGCACGCTTGATCTCCGGCATAAAATCTGCCATGGAAAGCGCGTGTGGCAAGGTGCCAACGCGGCCCAGGCCATAGGACACACCGTTCATCTCTCCTGTTTTCCAAAGAACAACCGTCCCGGAAAGTCCGAGTCTTTCCGCTAATACATCATTGATGCCGCCCGCAGCCGCGTCGAGGTTGGTGTGCATGCAAATCGCCGCAATCTCGTGGCGCGCCAGCTTCAAAATCTTCCGCCCTACGCGGTCGCCGTCTGTCACGCGTTTGAGTGGCTCCAGAATAATCGGATGGTGGGCGACGATGAGTTCGGCCTCCAGGTCAATCGCCTCGTCGATTACATCATCTGTGACGTCCAGCGCGACCAAGACACGCCGGACCTCTGCACTCCCGTCCCCGACAAGGAGTCCGACGTTGTCAAAATCCAGCTTCATCTGTATGGGCGCGAGCTTTTCGAAGTAGCAAAGCACGTCATTCACTCGTATCATTTCCACACATCCTCCTAAACCGTTCTAAATCTGTCAGAGCCCGAGTCAATTCCGCCCGTTTTTCTACAGAAGCCTCACCGGCCCGCTCCAACCCGCAAAGTGCCCAGTTCAATTTATCGCATAGCTCCGCCAGATAAGATTCCAGCAATGGATCACCGCGTGACAACAGCGTTTTGTTTACATAACGCAATCCATCGAGAGGCGACTCCATTGCCCCGGCAGTTACTTCAAATATTGTGTAGAGCTTGCCCGTCTCTACGACCAGATGCTGGTCCACAATACAATAACCTAGAGCGGCAAGGCCGTCCATCAGTTCAGGGATCTTCGACTGGGGCTGTAAAACAATCCGAATCTGTCTCAATAGAAGCCAAGGCGCACGCTGTACGATCCCCAAAATCGTCTCCCCGCCCATCCCGGCAATGACTACGGTGTCCACCTCATCCGGCGAAACCGCATCCAGCCCATCCGCGAAACGGAAGTGGAGGCCAGATAAGACCCCGGCCCGCTCTGCGCTTCGTTTCGCCGTCTCCAATGGCCCGGCGGCCACATCGGTCGCTACGACAAAAGAACTGATTCCCTGCTCGACCAGCCATACCGGCAGATATCCGTGATCCGTCCCCACATCCGCCACTCGACTGCCCGCCGGGATCAGATCGGCAATTGCCCGCAGGCGCGGCGATAGCGCCATACACACGCCCTCCTATACAAAAAGGGCGACCGAGACGGCCGCCCTTCGCACGTATTAAAACTTATGCCAGTTTGTTTAATTTTTCCAAAATCTCGTCCACGTCTACCCCGTGGCTTGCGCACGCCTGACCCAAAGTTTCACTCCGCGCACCCGGGCAACCGAGGCAATGCATGCCCACCTCATTCAAAATAGGCACCGCCCCCGGCGCAATTTGCAGAATTTCCGCAATAATCGTATCTTTCGTAATAGCCATTATAAATTGACCTCCTGAAAATGTCTTTGACCCGCCCTTGACCTTAAACCAATGCGAGTGGGTCTTCGCTCACATTGGAAGCGAACGACGGACTTGCATAGTGCAGGTTTCGGCAAACGGCAAAGCCGACTGCCGAAAACGGAACAGAGCAAGTCCGGTAGTGAGCCTGGTACGCCCGGCGCGATTCGAACGCACGACCTTCAGAGTCGGAGTCTGACACTCTATCCAGCTGAGCTACGGGCGCATATCCTTTGGAATTATACCAAAAAGCTCCGCTGTTGTAAAGAGCTTATTTTTCATGGCCACAGATCAAGCACGGATTCTTGCTATACAGCGCGAATTGTGGTAGAATAGAATAACCATTAGAACATCACCAGAGGAGGCATTCCACATGGCTGTACGGGAACCAGGCAGATTTCGCAGAAATCTCTTCGGCGGATTTAACCGCAAAGACGTCCTTTCATATATCAAACTCATCTTCGATGAGCTCAATCAGGCGCAGGCCGAGGCTGAGTTCTTGCGTCAACGCTGTATTGAGCTGGAAAACCTAATCCAAAATTTGGAAAAGGCCGCGGCTTGGTCCGCCCCGGCGGCTCAGGCCCCAGCGGAAAGCCCGCAAATATACCAGGCCACACCTATTCCGATTCCGACGCCTGCACCGATTGTTCCGGTAGAAGCGCCTCAACTATATCAGGTCGCCCCGCAGCCTGCTCCGGCGGCTACGGCAGAAATTCCTCAGATGTATCAAGTCGCTCCCACATTTACACTTGACTCTGACCCCGCGCCCATTCCCGCACCAGTGCCGGCTCCTGCCCCTACGATCACACATGCGCCAGAGTGGACCCAAAATCCGCTCTATGATCCGGAGCTCATCTCTGTCCTCACCTCCGAACCCCTGCCCGCAGAGGCAGAGGATGAAGAATTTGAGCTAGAACTCCCGGCGCCGACAGAAATTGTAGCGGAAGCACCCGCGCCAACTCCGGTCCAAACTCCGGCTCCGAACCCAAAAATCAAACACAGCTTAACCATCCCGCCTGCAAAAGGACCCACAAAAGTCAAAGTACAGCGCATGTAGCTACGGTTGTACCTCGACGATCTCGAGTCCCTTGCGCCTTGCGTAGTTCACGGTCTGCATCGTCCCGCCGAATTGTCCGTCGTAGACGGCGACAAGCACTGCGGCATGATCTACCATATAGTAGTTGCGCTTCTTCATACAATCCACACTATACTCTCTCTGGATCAGCGTTTCATAATCACACTGGCTCACCAAACGAAAATAGCGATTGCGGTCCGCTTCTGACCAGTCGGCGGCTTGTTCTTCATAGGGAATTGCCGCCTCAATCGTAATGTCTGCACGCTCCTCCCGGAGCAGGAGGACAGCCTCGCAAAAATAAAAATCACAGCCCCGCGCCATGCCGACGATAAAATGGGTGATCCCCGACCGATACAGGGCCTCCGCCACATCAAAGAGTTTTTCCTTGAGCGTGATCGCCCGCGTATCTTCCTCGTCGCTCCGCCAGGGTAATTTCTCCGGTCGATACCCCGTAAAGCAGCAGCTCTTGTGACTTGTGGCTGTCATAGTTCTCACCCCTCGCTCTCTTGTTGCAAGTGTACCCTGTTTCAGCAGAAAAGTCAAAAAGAATGCACCCTTACACGGGGTGCATTCTTTTATTTCCGTCCGAACTATCGAACGTATTCCAGCGTACCCGCCATGTGTCCGCCCATCCGATAGGCATCTACACCAGCAGGGTTGATATCAAAATTCGAAGTCCGGTTGTCAACGATTCCAGTGGGTCTGTCTACACCGTCCACAGGCCGCCGTGCGGAGTGAGTGCCGTGTGCGGCAGGACGATCTGCGAAGGTGCCGTTCCCGATGATGCCATCGGTATCCGTCACCCGTCCGTCGTGCCGGGCGTCTGTGTGCAGATTCGTGTGGCCGTGATGACTCGGGGTCACGCGAGTGCTTGTACCTGTATGATAGTTTCTGGTCACGCCGTCTCCGGTTACAAGTCCGTCAACGCCCCGTGTTGTTCTGCCATCCGTGTTCGTCGTAACCTCGTAGCCGGGTGTGGTAACGGTAGTTCTCCGATACGCTCTACAACCGGTAAACATGGTCACAAGCAGGATTGCAATCAGGGCAAACAAAAGTGCTTTTTTCATTGTTTCATCCTCCCAATTGGTGCGCGTTAATCACGCAATAGTAGTATGGTCCGGATTCCGCTTTGGAATCCCCGGTAAATGATAGAAGAACGGCGCAGCATGCGGGCCGCGCCGTTCTTGCTCAGGAGCCAACTAGATTGTCGGCCCGCCGTTGTGTGGGAGGTGCATTTCTTTATACATTTTATACAGCATCTCCGCCGCTTCCGCGCGGCTCAGGTTACGCATGGGATGCAGATAGCCGTTCGTGTCGCCTGTGATGATCTCGAGTTCGGCGAGATGTTTCACATTGTTTCTCGCCCAACCGGGGATAGACGCGATATCGTGGAAAAGATCGGTCAAGTCGTCGTCATGCCCCTCCGGGCCGAGAGCAATACTAATCATGCGGATCGCCTCAATCCGTGTGACCGGATTGTTCGGGAGGAAATAGTTCGTGCTCGCCGCGCTCGATGCTGGTGCGCCTTGGATGACCCCTTCTTCTGTCGCCGCGTGGAGGAAGCCTCTCATCCAGCTTGGAATGTCAGGATCGGCATAGATGACGTTTGCGTTCGCTGTCGGCTCGATGCCCGCCACACTGCAGAGCCAGATCAAAAAGTCGCCGCGTGTGATGCCTCTGTCTGGATGGAAGAAGAAGCGGGAATCTACGCGGTGGCCGATGATTTTCTCCAAGGTAGCCAGACGTCCGGCCGCGTAAGACGCCCAGTGGGTCGGCATATCATAATATTTGACGAAGGGGAGATAGGGAGATGGCTCCACCGTAATGGTGATTGTGCCCGGTGCGCTGGTGATGCCATCGCGCGTTACTGTGAAAGTGAAGCTGTCCATACCTTCGCTGGTCGCGTGGAAGAGAAATACGCCTGGCTCACCGGCAACGGGCGAGAGCGTCCCATGCTGGAGGTTGCGGTCCCCTTGGAAGGCAATGGTATACCGTGCCTCCGGTGTCCACTCGCGCACACGTAGCGTAATGCGCACAGATTCGCCGACAATCACGGTATGGCTTGCACTCAGTGCCTCCGGCGTTACCGTCACGATCAGGTCAGCATCCAGGGTATCTCCGTTGCTGAGGGTTGCGCGGAAGGGAATCCTCACGGTAGCGGCCACTGCGGCCTCGACGCGGATGCGCAGATCTCCCGCAGTAATGCGCGCCAGCGGTACCGGCGTATCTGCCGTGTAGGCGGAGCCATCGAGCAGGATGACGGCCTCAGTGGCCGCTGGCAAGGCGGGGAAGGCGATATCTGCAAGGGTCACGCCGCTTTCCGCGGGGTCAACGGTCAGCTCATCTGTAAATGCAGCTGCCGTCAAGGTGACAGTCTGGCCGTGATGCGCGGTCACGTGCACGTCTCCCATGGTCGAAGCCGCGAAGGCGGCTCCGACGGGGAGAAGCAAAGCCAGAATCAAAAGACAGGATAACAATCTCTGTTTCATCGTAAGTTCTCCTAAAAATAGTTTTTGGACCAAATCGTGCTTTTTGGTTCATGCAAAACTATCTTTACCGGGAGAAAAGAGGATATCCGAATTAAATTGTGGATGAACTGGAAAAAGCAAACAAGCTAGTATTCGTAACTATCCAAAAAATGATGGCGCTCTCCATCCTTTTTATAGCCGATCACCGCATTTAGATGCACGTTTTCGACACTGCGGAAAATCGTATGTTCTACGTTGGGGTTTGCCTGTTTGAGTTCTCGAATAAGATGTTTGATTTCTGTCCGTTTGGAGGCCATGCTGCCGTCTGTGCTGCAGGTGTCCGTGAACCGGCAGGCGCATTGGAGGAAATGGAGGTCGTGATAGTCCCGGAAATGCTTAATATCCGCCTCACGGATCAAGTACATGGGGCGGATCAACTCCATGTTTTCGAAATTCGTACTGCGGAGACGGGGCATCATTGTCTGAATCTGCGCGCCCCAGAGCATACCCATGAGAATGGTTTCGATCACATCGTCATAATGGTGCCCGAGGGCGATTTTATTACAGCCTAATTCTTTTGCCTTACTGTAAAGATGGCCCCGCCGCATTCTGGCGCAGAGGTAACAGGCGGATTTGGGGATGTTGGCGACACTGTCGAAGATATCTGTCTCAAACAGGGTCAATGGGATGCCCATTTCGGCCCCGTTTCGCTCGATTAAGGCCCGGTTTTCGGGCGCGTATCCGGGGTCCATCACTAAAAAAACGAGCTCAAAAGGGAACTTTCGATGCCGCTGAAGCTCCTGAAACAGCTTCGCCATGAGCATCGAATCCTTCCCGCCGGAGATACAAACCGCGACTTTATCGCCCTCTTTCAGCAGTTTATAGGTCCCTATTCCCTCCGTAAACTTACTGAAAATGGCCTTATGGAACTTCTTTCGGATACTTATTTCGATCCGTTCGGTCTTGTCTTGCCGTTCTATTCTGCCCATGAGCCAGGCTACATATCCGCCGGTTAGACTTGAGGCTATATAGCCTTGGTCGCGGAGTTCGTCCGCCGCATCTGCGCTGATGAGGCCTTTTTTGCAATAGAGCACGAGCGGTTTGTCTTTCGGCAATGCAGGCAAATCCGACACAGCGCGGCAAAGCGCGCCGGGGATGAAGCCGTTGCGGTAGGCGCTCTCGTCTCGGATGTCGATCAACAGATAATCTGCCGGGTTTTGTTGTTCTAATTGTTCGATGGTTCGTTCGTTCGCTTGCATGGGTGCTCCACTCCTTGATTTACCGTTTTGTAACCCTATCACTCCCCTACCGATTTGTCAATTCCGCGCGTATGTGATATACTTCATTTTATGAATTTATGTAACATACAAGACATCAAAACTCTCCTGGGGCGACATGGTTTTCGGTTTTCTAAGAGCCTTGGGCAAAACTTTCTCACGGCGTCTTGGGTGCCGGAGGATATTGTCGCGTCCGCGGGGGTGGACGGGAGCACCAATGTCCTCGAAATCGGCCCTGGGATTGGGTGTTTGACGGTGGAGCTGGCCAAGGCCGCCGGGCGGGTTGTGGCTGTTGAATTGGATACGGCGCTTTTGCCGGTTTTGAAAGAGACGCTTGCTGGTTATCCAAATACGAAAGTTGTCCATGGGGATATTTTAGCGGTTGATCTTGAGATCCTTGTCGCGGAGGAGTTTGGTGGGCAAAAGCCTGTTGTTTGCGCGAATTTGCCTTATAATATCACTACTCCGGTTCTCACCCGGCTCATTGACAGTGGGTTGTTTGCGCAGATTACTGTTATGGTGCAGCGCGAGGTCGCGCATCGCATCGTCTCCCCTGCCGGGACTGCGGATTATGGGGCGTTTTCGCTTTACATCGCCTATCACACAGAGCCGAAGCTGTTGTTTGACGTCCCGCCGGATTGCTTTATTCCGGAACCGAAAGTGACCTCTTCGGTGGTCACGCTGCGCATGCGGGAGAGGCCGCCGGTTGATACGGACAGGGAGGCGCTATTCCGAGTCATCAAAGCCTCCTTCGCACAACGGCGCAAGACGCTTGTGAACTGCTTGGACTCCGCCCTGCCGCACGCATCGAAGGAGGCGCTGGCCGCGCTTCTGGTCAAGCTGGGGCATGATCCTCGTGTCCGGGGGGAAACGTTGGACATTGGGGCATTCGCCGAGGTGACCGACGCGCTCTTAGAGGCCGGGATATTGCGATAAATCAAAGAGACGCAAGGGGCTCACCTCGCGTCTCTTTCTGTTTCATATGTATAGGCCCGCTCATAAACGATGGGTCCCGCTCGCTCTGTATTTCCATCCGCGCGCGGCACGAAGGCCAGCAGCAGAGAAAGTACCAGCAGAATACAGATCCCACTCTGGATGTTGCTTGTTCTAGACTCTCTTTCCAGCATAAACACACGACCCCCACGACACCTAGATTATGCGATAGTAAAATTTATATTACAATATTCTACATCATGTGTCAAGTTGTATTTAAAAAACTTTACGTCAAGATTTAGCAAATTGACAAAGGCCGCAAACATTGATATAATTACATCAAATACGACACGTTCGAATGGAAACTGATTTGTCACGCACCGATATGCGGCGGAACAAGGAGGTGTGAGACTTTGGGCCGAGGAAAAAAAGCGATATTTTTGACTATGTTTGCGGTCGGTCTGGTGTTGGCCGCCTTTGCCGTTTGGCAAATGTTCAGTGTTTTGGAGGAAGAGGCCGCCGCGCGTGAGGAGTATGACGAACTGCGTGACCTTCTGCGCGATCAATGGGACTTGTTTCAAATTCTCCCGAGTCCGCCCGTGTCTCCCGGCACACCCGGTTCTCCGAACGAGCCGGACGACCCTGCGCTGCATGACACTCCCCCGCGCGAGCCTGTTTACACCGGGCCAATCGAGCCAGAGCCGCCTCGCGTAGATCTTACCGCGTTTACCGCGCAAAACTCGGATTTCGTCGGCTGGATTTTGATCCACGGCACTTCGGTCAACTACCCGGTCGTACAGGGGCCGGACAACGACAAATACTTGCACCGTACCTTTGGCGGTCAGCACAATGCCGCTGGGTCTATCTTTATGGACTACCGCGCCGCTTATGCCTTTGATACGCCCATTGTGTTTCTCTATGGGCACAACATGCGCGACGGGTCTATGTTCGCCACGCTTTTCCGTTATCTGAACGACCCGCAGTTTGCGGGCCAGTATCCGGACATTCTCATCCTCACCGCCGACGGTGAGATTTTGACCTATTACGTCTTCCACGCCAGAGTAACCCACGCTTGGGACGAGGTATATTCGCTTGATTTTCTCAATCGCGCCGCCGCAATCGCGCACTTTCGCGGCGCGCCCATCGGAGCGGGACGGTTTCTCATCCTCTCCACCTGCACAGACGACACCGTTACAGGGCGGCTTCTCATCTACGCCGCATTGCTCGAAGAACAGCCACGACACCAAGGAGGACTCAGCATATGAGGAAACATCGCATTTTATTGGTAGGTCTTGCCCTACTCTTGCTCCTCGCGCCCGCGCTTGCAAGCGCGGCCACGGTGACAGGGCCGCATACTGTCACGGTTTGGTATGACGATGAGGTTCAGATCACATATGCCGTGAACTTCCCCGGCGCGGCGCCTTGGACCGGCAGGGGGAATATCCCCATCGGCGGTGTCGGCGCTTTGACGGAGCAGGTTTTCTGCATCGACCCCTTCGCGCCTTTCCATGAGCGGGCTGAATCCACCTGGGATAGTTCTCGGAACGCGATGCGGGACACGATGGCGGGATACCATATCGCCGCCCCTTGGGCCGCGCCTACGGCGATCCGACAGGCGGAGGATGCCATCGAGTGGCTTGTGCGCAACGGGTATCGGGGGGATTATCGGACGCACAACGTGAGAAGCCAGCAGAGCCTCACGCGTCTCAGCGCGCTTTATCCCGGCATCGGGACGATTGACCAGCGCATCGCTCTGATGGCGACACAGGCCGCTTTCTGGACCCTTGTCACCGATGAGGCCACGATTTTGAGAACCAGCCTTGACCTCAATCCTACTCAGCGCCAAACCTTTAATCAGCTGGTGGATGGCCTTGTGCGAGACGCGCGCGCGGGGCGGACTACTGGTCCTGTCGTCACGAATACGACCACGTTTGGCCTCACGCTCACCGTTCCGAGCACGGGGCAATTCACCACCCAAGGCGCCTATGGATTTTATGGTCCCTTGACGATCAGAGCTACGCTCCAGCACATGACGACGGGTACAGCCGCGCCTGTCCCGGCGCTCACCGGCGTATATCTCTCCGCCAGCGGTCCGAACGCCGCCAATGCTATTTTCACGATGGGGTCTGGAGCCAGCGCCACACCGCTGCCTACGAGCGGCCCGATTTTTGGTTATCCGCAGCCGGGCCAGTTCATCGCCGGCACGACTTTTGGCACGCCGATCTCGAACGGTGTCTGGGAACTGGAAGGCGTCTATCTGCGGGTTCCGCTGGATCGCACGCCGGCTAACGCTGAAAGTCTCGCCATCACCGCGCGGGCTGAGGCGACGAATGTCGGCCTGGTGGAGGGCACGCCGCTTCTCTTCGCTTACGAGGCGGACTATATCCAAAACTTTGACCATGTCCAGGCTTTCGTGGGTGCCGCCCAGCCGAACACGGTCGCAAGACGTTATGCCGAAACCCATATCCAAACCGGCGGTACGGTGGTCGGGCGGGTTTATGTTTCCAATCATGTGGCAAACGTCTCGCCTTTTGATCTTGAGACGCCGTTTACCTTCCAGTTGCTCTCTTCCGCTTCTAACTCTACGAACCTGGCGGACTTCACCGCGGTAAATCTCAGCGCTTTCCCTATTTCCGGCGCGTTTACGGTGGATCCGGTTACGAATACGTTCACGCTTCGAGACGGCAGAACGGCTGTCATTGAAGGTCTGCCTACGGACTTGCATTATAGAGTGGTGGCATCCGCTTTTCCGGAGGGGTTCTCGAATACGCCCGGATTCTCCATTCACAGCGGGGGGAGTCATAGTCATGGCACAGGCACCTCCACAACTACTTTCCAAATCGGCGGAACCGGTACGAATCGGCTGGCGACCGTGGCTTTTACGCAGCATCGGACCACGCCTACGGCGCACATCCATGTCCAAAATATCGCGCTGGAACCCATCGGCACTGCGCCTACGGCGCACCGTTTCGGGTTTTCTATTGAAATCTCGCGCAATAACGGCACCTCTTGGGAGCCGCTCAATCTGACTGATCGCTTTCACAGTTCCGGCGGCGCGGTTATCAGTCCCGCCTCAAACGGCCGCTTCACGCTGGGCGCGAGAGATGTCGCCTTGATTGAAGTGGATGTCAACCCGGCTTACCGCTACCGCGTAACGGAGGAAAATCCCGGTCAGAATTGGACGCCTAGCTTCATGCTCCAACAGTTCCGCAGAACGACCACCGGATTTAATCTCCACCACAGTTCGACCGACGCTGATTCGCCCAACTGGAATCCCAACGCGGGTCTATTCCGGACGGGCAACGTCACTGTGCAGTCCGGGGATCAGGTGTATGTCAACTTTCTCAACACCGCCGCCAGTCTGCATGATCTCAGCCTTCGGAAAAACATCGCGGGCGGCTCGACTGCGCAGTATTTCGACTTTCAGGTCACCCATAGAGCCTCCGGGGTGGATCGGCTCCTGCACTTCACGACCGATTCTTCCGCTGTCTCCGGCGGCACGGCCCGTATCACTGGGGTTCCGGCTGATCGGATTCGCAACGATTCCAACGGCCATCCGACCATTCTGCGGCTCAGACACAATGATACCGCTGTGATCCACGGCCTCTCGACGGCGCAGTATATCATCAGGGAGCTCGGGACCGGCGGGTATATCGTGACCTACACGGTCGGCGGCGGCAACTCCAGACCGACGGCAAATGGCACCACCGGGCCGATTCAGGTGAACGGTGATACGAGCGTGGTGTTTACAAATACCCTCGTCACGCCTACTCCAACGCCTACGGCGACACCAACGCCGACAGTCAGTCCAACCGCGACACCTACGGCGACACCGAGTCCAACCGCCACCGGATCCCCGCAAACCAGCGATGACCGGCCGTTCGCGGCCTATGTTATCCTCTTGATCGTGGGCATCACCATTATGGGGGGCGCCGCAGTGCTTTATATCACACAGCGGCAGACGTATTAGGGTCAAACTTAGCAAAAGCAAAACGCCGGCACAGGATATTATGTGCCGGCGTTTTCTTATTGCTCTTCTATCACACGATATCCGCTGGCTTTCTGCAGGCGGTTCATCACCGCTTCGCCGACGCCTGTCGCTTCAAAGCTTTCGCTGTAGATCACGTCTACATGAAAGCGATCAAAGGCGCGCAGGGCGTCGTATAGGCCTTTTGCGACGGATGAAACGTCTTCTCTCGTTCCGCAGGTCAGGATGACATCTGCCGCATAGGTTTCCGCATGCTCCTCCGTGACCAGGATTCCAACAGTTTGCCCTTTCGCCCGCGCTTCCGCAATAATCGCGCGGAAAAATGCCTCGCTCCCCTTTACGATCGTCAGCGGCGCACGCGGGGCGTAGTGCGTGTATTTCATGCCGGGAGATTTTGGGGTCGCCTCTACATCTTTCCCCGATTCCGCCATCGCAATCGGCCCGATTACGGCTTCCATCTGTGCTCGGGTCACAGCGCCCGGACGCAGGATGACGGGCGGCTCGACCGTGCAGTCGATCACGGTTGATTCTAGACCAATCTCCGCTTCCCCGCCCGCTATGATCCCGGCGATCTTGCCGTCTAGGTCTTCCGCCACATGCTCCGCTTTCGTGGGGCTCGGTCTGCCGGATACATTCGCGCTGGGCGCGGCAATGGGTAGATTCACCGTCCGCAACAGTTCCAACGCAATCGGATGTGAGGGCATCCGGACACCGACGGACGGGAGCCCGACGGTCACCTGTTCGGAGAGGCTCGCGTGTTTCGGCAAGACAATCGTGAGCGGTCCGGGCCAGAACGCGTCCATCAACTTCTGCGCGGAATCACAAATATCGGAGACTACGGAGCAAAGCTGCTCCATAGCTCCGACATGCACAATCAGAGGATTATCGCTTGGCCTCCCCTTTGCGGCGAAAATTTTGGCGACAGCCTCATCACTGGTCGCGTCCGCGCCGAGGCCGTATACCGTCTCCGTCGGGAACGCGACAACTTCTTTATTTCGCAGCAAATCCGCCGCCTCTGCTATATTGACACGCTTTGTCTCCAATGCTTCTACCTCACCTAATTTAACTAGGCTGTAGTATACCTTGTTGGAGCAAAGTCTGTCAATGGGCCTTATGCCCGTGGGTGTGACTTGAGGTAGATATCTTTCAGCTGCTTCTTTACCAGTTGGGCATAGACCTGGGTCGAAGAGATATCCGCATGTCCCAGCATTTCCTGGATACTGCGCAAATCCGCGCCGTTTTCCAGCAGATGCGCCGCAAAAGAATGCCGAAGCGTGTGGGGTGTGATGTCTTTCTCGATCTTCGCCTTTTCTTGGTAATACTTGATAATCTTCCAAAAACCCTGCCGGCTCATCCGTTCACCGCCGAGATTGACAAACAGGGCAGGTTCTTCTCTATCGTAGAGCATATGCAGCCGAATCTGCATGATGTACTCTTCCAGGGCCGAAACCGCCGCCGCATAGAGCGGGATCATACGCTCCCTGCTCCAATTTTTGCAATGGACAACCCCCATGGCGAGATTGACGTCTCCTACATCAAGGCTGATTAGTTCGCTGACACGGAGTCCTGTGGCGTAGAGCGTTTCCAGCATGGCTTTATCGCGATAGCCTTTGGCGTCCACGCAGTGGGGCTGGTCCAGAAGCAGGTCTACTTCTATGCTTGTTAGTATCTGCGGTAATTTCTTTACTGCCTTGTCCGGCACCAAATCAGATGCCGGGTTTTGAGCCGTATGTCCATGGTCCATCAGGAACTGGTAAAAACCCCGCAGGGAGGCAATTCCCCGGGAGACTGTAGCGGCAGACTTCCCGCTGTGCCGGAGCCAATTGATATACTCTTCCAGATCTTGTCCGGCCGCTTGACAAAACGCAGTATCAGCCCGTTCTGCCCAATACTGTTCGAATTGCCGCAGATCGCGCATGTAGGAGCAGATTGTGTTGAGAGACACTTTCTTCACTTCTTGTAGATACGCCTCATAGGTGGCTATGTACACCGTATTTTGCATAGAATCACATCATCTCATTCAATTTTTACCTATTGTTATATCGTGCAAGCCGGGCCAAAGACAAGGTCCCCCCGCGCTCATTCTTCATGAAATTATTCGAAAAATAATCAATACTTAGTCATATCAAATTATTGGTAAAAAATTTTATCTCCGCCAAACAGATATATCCACCGAAGCACTGAAATCACACGGATTCCCATTTATATTACAATAATGTACATATTTTGTCAAGCTTTTTTAATTAAACTTTTTCAAAATTATTATTTTAATATTTAGAAAGTTCACTCGCGGAAACCATCTACAGAGAAAAACAGCCCACCGCCAGCAAGCGGAGGACTGTTTCTTTTGGGGATAGGTCTATCCGGCCTGTGAGTGGCGCTCAAAAAAGCGCAGGGCGCCCGGATGAACCGGAACACCGAGGCGCGTGGCAATTTCCTCGTCGAAGGTCATGGCCGCAAAATCGTGGTGAATCGTGGTGAGGAACGCTTTGCCTGCATCGCGAAAGAACGCGGCCAAAGCGTCATACACCACATACGCCGAAACTTCTTGAGATGCAACGACAAAGCTATGGAACCACGGCACCGACACAGGCGCAACCTGACCGTGATAGGTATCTGCGGATAAAACACCCAGCGTATAGTAGGGCGCTGCCGCAAAGATGCTGGCTAATTCATCTTCCGTAAATGGGACGATGAGAATATCATTGACCACCGCGAGTTCAAGTACACCGAGATGCGGGTGGTCCGCATCAATCGCAATGCCGATCGCGTCAACCAAACCTTCTTGCAGGGCGCGGACACCATCGGCAAAACTCGCTTCCGTTATGTCTACCGTGTCTAGGATGCCCAGTGCTTCGAGGACTCTTATGGTATGTTCGGAAGTACTGGACCCTGGGGGGCCGAGCACGACACTTCTGCCCGCAAGGTCAGAAACGGTATTGATACCGCTCCCCTGTAGCGCGACAAACGCAACGCCTTCGCCACCGATTTGGAATAGGAGCTGGGCCGAATCGCTCGGATGGCCTACAAAGATGCCGGTTCCGGTATGTGTTTCGTATAGATGCGCACCATACGCAATGGAAAAATCAACCTCGCCGTCATTCAGACGCCGGACATTCTCGGCAGAGCCGGTGCTGATTCTCATATCCATCATATACACATCTCCCAGTTCTTGATTGAACCAGGTGATAAGACCCTCGGACAAAATGTACCAAACACTACCGGGGGCGGCAGAGGAGAATACAAAATGCTCGATGGGAGCCACAGGAGGCGCCGGAGTAGGCGTTGCTTCGATGTTCGCCGTGGGCGTGGGTGTCGGGGTCGGCGTGGGCTCGCCACCGCCGCAAGCAACAAGACCGAAGACCAGAATCAGACATAGGCAAATTGCAATCAGTTTTTTCACGATAGATCCCCTTTTGCTATTCTTTTGGCGTGTACACGCATTTTTCTAATTCCATTATTTTACATTATACATATAATATTTCCGTTTGTAAAGATTTTATTTTCGAGCGGAGTGGAGAATTGGATCAAAGCGTGTCAAAATAGTCTAATAGCATCTCTGTCATATCTGTCAACATTTCGCGCACCACGGGACATGCCGGATACATGGGATACCCCCCCGCACCGCTGGCGCGATAGTTATTGATGCACATCGTGAAGCGGTCATCGTCTGCCACGTTTTGATCGCCGTAGCGCAAGTTGAACACGCGATTTCCAATCGGGCGGTGAAAATCGCGGTCGAAGGTGATGCCTGTGAAGAAGTCGTAATTATAGTGCTCCACCTTCGGTCGCAAAAAGCGCTCGGAAATCGCAAGCTGGCCCTCTGCGTCATATTCCAAATATTCCGCACTCCGCTCCACGGCGGCTTTGAGTTGTTGACCGGTAATTTCCAGCACCAAGAAGGTGTTCGCGTACGGATATGCGGCAAACAAGTCTCGTCGCCGCACGTTTTGCGGGAGGCCGCGCACATCGTTGGCGAGGCTCACCGCAGAGAGTTCCGCGCCGGAGTATTTTAGTTGTACCTGATTTAAGAACGCCGCAAGCGGTGAGCCATGCAAGGCCATCTCGATCCGAGCATCTACCGGCAGGGCCGCCGGGAGCGTGCCGACGGGCTCATCCAACCAGGCCTGCACACGCTGTTCCGTCTCTAGGAACGGCGGTGCGATTTGCACATCTGCATCGACAGCGGAGGGCGCGCCGAGCGACGAGCGAATTACAAGCGCATCTTCGTGCTTCTCCACCTCAAGCAAGGCATAGCCTTTTCCATTCTCCGGCGGCTGGATTACATAGGTTCCGGCGTAATCGCGGCCCGGGACGGTCATGTGCTGATGGCCGGAGAGTAAAATGTCAAAGTCTAGCTCTTCGCAAATTCTACAGGCGATATTTTCCTCGCTGGTGGAGAGGAGCTTGCCTGTTTCGAAGTCTCGCTCAAATCCGCCGTGGTAGACGCAGATCGTGAGATCGACCTTGCCTTTCAATTCCGCCAAGGCCTCCCGCGCCGCCTCAAGCGGGTCGCTAAACTGAAACCCAACCAAATGCTCCGACTTTTCCCACAGGGGCACAAAGGAGGTGACAACACCGACGATGCCGACTCGGAGTCCATTTTCCAGCGTATGGATCGCATGTGGAAATAGCGTCTCCCCTGCGTCATTTTTCAAGTTTTCGCAGACACAGGTTGCGTTTAGGCGGTCTAAATAGCTGCGCAGTGCCGGTTGCCCGTAGTTAAAGTCATGATTGCCCAGCGTGACAAAGTCGTAGCCGCTGGCGTTCATGATATCCGCGAAAATCTCGAAATTCCGCGTGACCCGTGCGGCGTATTGGCCGAAGGCGGAGCCTTGGAGGATGTCTCCCCCGTCGATGATGAGGGTGTTGCCGTCCTTCTCAAACTGGGACGCGCATCGAAACAAGCCAAGGGGTTTCTCCCCTTGGCTTATATAGTCGGTCGGAAAAAAGTATCCGTGTAGGTCTGAGGTGAAATAGAGCTTTAGCGTTTTCATCAAACTCCCCTTGCAAGCTTCCGCCGAATCTTTCCTGAGAATAGCTCTACAATCAGGATGAGCATCACAAGGCCGATCAAAATCGCGCCTGCGTCGCTCCAGCGATATGCGCTCATGGCAAAGATCAGCGGCGGCCCGATACCGCCTGCGCCGACAAGACCGAGCACTGTCGCGTCGCGCAGATTCATGTCAAAGCGATAGATAATCGTCGATAGGAAGTCCGGAATCAGCTGCGGCAGGATACCATAGCGGATTTTCTGGAAGGGGGTGCATCCCATTGCGTCCAGCGCCTCTATGATGCCGTTGTCCAGGTCTTCCAGGTACTCTGTGTACATCTTTGACACCATGCCGACGGATGCGAGGGACATGGTCAACAGTCCCGCGAAGGGGCCGGGGCCTGTGACACGGATGAACATCAAGCCGTAAACCATTACCGGAACGGTACGGATTGCGATGGTCACGCCGCGCGCGAGGATCACAATCGGTTTGGGCGCGATATTTGTCGCGGAGAGCAGTGCCAAGGGAACCGCGATTACTGCGCCTACTAGGGTGCCAAGATAGGCGATGCTGATCGTTTCGAGCAGCAGGAACCATACACTCTGCCGAGTGAAGTTGAACAGGAGTTCCGTATTCGGCTGTACAATCCCCATGATGATATTCTGGGCGATTCTCCAGCCGCCAAGTCCCATACCGGTGGACTGGGTCGCCGAGGAAGACCAGACCATGATCGCGACGAAGATGAGGGCGACGGTCAGTTTGATCCACCAGCGTTTTGGCTCTCGCTCTAGTTGCTGTTGCGGTGTAATCATGATTATGTCAACCTCCTTCGGATGAAGTGGCTGACTAGTTCAATGATGACTACCGTCACAAATAGGGCGACGAGGATCATACCGACTGCGCTATAGTCCCGGAATTGGATCCGCTCGTTCATGATAAGCCCGATACCGCCCGCGCCGACCCAACCCAAAATCGCGGCGTGGCGAACATTGCCTTCGAAGCAAAACAGGCTCGTCGCAAGATAGACGGGCATGATCTGCGGTGCGACGGCGATCCAGAAGGCCGGGATTTTCTTGAGGCCCGTCGCTTCCATCGCCTCATAGGCGCCCATGTCTACCGTCTCGATCAGCTCATAGAGCTGCTTGCCGATGTAGGCGAAGGTGAACACCGCAATCGCGATCGTCCCCGCCAGGGTCCCGAGGCCGACTACAAAGGTCGCGATGAGGGCGACAACGAGGGTCGGCAGGGTCCGGACGCCGCTGAGCAAAACGCGGGTGAAAAAGATCACGAAGCGATTTTTCACAATCGTCCCTGACGCCAAAATCGCCGCTGGGACCGCTGTAAGCGCCCCGATGGTGGAGCCTAGAATCGACATCTTGATCGTGTCAAACAAGGGGGTCCATACTCTGTGCATGTAGGCCCAGCGCGGGGGGAACATCTCTCCTATGATGAAGAAGAAATGATTGATCCGGTTCACCAATACCGAAAAGTTGAATCCTGTCATCTGCACCGCAACATAGGTAAACGCCAAAACACACACGATCACGAGGGGCATGACCGAGCGCGGCTGCAGCACTGTTTTTCCATTGGGCAGGGTGATGACCTTCGGCTTCAGGATGCGAGAAATCATAGCCCTTCCGCCTCCTGCTCGCCCGCGTAGATGAGGTCGATCACGTCTTTCCCGACCTCGGAGGGCGGGCCGTCGAAGAGGATTCTGCCTTCTCGGATGCCGACTACACGGTCCGCGTAAGCCAGCGCGAGTTCCACGTGGTGGATGTTGATGACGATGGTAATGTCCATCTCCTTGTTGATCTTGAGGAAATAGTCCATCACTTGGCGCGCCGTGATCGGGTCTAGGGCCGCGACGGGTTCGTCCGCCAGGATAATCTTCGGGTTCTGCACCAGTGTTCGCGCTAAGGCGACGCGCTGCTGCTGGCCGCCGGAGAGCTGGTCTACGCGTGTGTAGGCTTTTTCGAGGATGCCTACTTTGTCCAAAGCGGTCAAGGCTTCGAGTTTGTCTTCCTGGCGATAGAGGCCGAGGAAGACGCGGAAGAGCGACATCTCCGGCACTTTGGCCGCGAGAACGTTTTTAATCACGGTCGTCCGCTTGACTAGGTTGAACGACTGGAAAATCATCCCAATCCGATGCCGGAACTGGCGCAGGGCCTTTCCTTTGAGCCGTTCGACCTCGGTGCCGTCTACCGTTAAAACACCGGCGCTGATGTCGTGCATCTTGTTGATGGCACGAATCAGTGTCGATTTGCCGGCGCCGGAGCGCCCGATGACGGCTACAAATTCGCCTTGGCGAATTTGTAGCGACACACCATCGAGCGCTTTCACGCCGTTGGGATATGTTTTACTTACCTCGTCAAATACAATCATGAGGTCAGGTCGCGGATGAGGGCTTGGGCTGCGCGGGTGGAGTCGTAGTCAGAGGATTGTGCGATTACGTAGCCGAAGTGGTTGTAGATCGCGATGACTTCTCTGCCCGCGTCGGAGTTGCCGATGTTGATGAAGGCCTGTTGCAGGGCATAGATCAGCGCGTCGTCCATGATCGGGGAGTGCTTGCTTACGCTGATGGTGTCGTTGAAAATCGGGTTAGTTACGCCGATGAGGCCGGTGTCTTCCCAGATGGTGCCTTCCATGCCGAACTCTTCTTGCCAACGCACGGCGAAGTCGCGGCGGGCGTCTGCGAAGGTGATGATGATGTCGATTTGGCCAGCCGCGAGACGGGCGAAGCCTGTCGCATAGGAGTCTGCCGGGAGGACGTGGGCCAGGTGCGGGATGGATTGGCCGAAGTTCTCATACAGCCAGAGCGCCGGGTAGATGTAACCGGCCGGGGAGGATACGCCCATGACGCCCCAGGTGGCACGATTCAGGTCTTCCCAAGTCAGTTCGTCGCCAGCTTCTACGATTGCGAGCAGTTCTTGGCCGATCGCGGAGGGACCGGCTACGATGATGGAGCGATAGAAGGAAACTTGCTCGTCCGACAGTTCGGTCGGCGCGTTTGCGTTCCAATCGCGCGGGTCTGGAGAGTCGGTGCTGAGGCCGAAACGGGTCGCGGTCAGGATGACTTGTGCGCCGTCGTCGTACAGAACATAAGTACCGCCCGGGATGAAGCCGATGTCGATGGAACCGGCGGATAGGCCTTCGCCAACCGCTTCGAAGGTGGTGCCGACGGTGATGTCTACTCTGCCGACATCGAAGCCGAGCTCTGCGAGTTCCGCGATGAGCAGGTCTTCCAGCGGCGCGGTGACTGCGATGATCTCAGCCGGCTCACGCGAGGGCACGAATGCGACGCGGAGTACGTCAATCGCGACGCGGTCGTCGGTTCCGGTGCCGGGATCAGTGGGGGCAGCGGGAGTCGGCGTTGCCGGTGCTGGGGTCGGGGTTGCGGCCGGAGTTCCGGTGCAAGCAACCAGGCCGAACACGAGTACGGCCACGAGCAGGAGTGCAAGTAGTTTTTTCATTTTTTGTTTTTCCTCTCTTCTCATTGGTAGTGTGCCGTTTCCCGGCACGCTTCTTTGATATTATACACCACTTTCGTGTTCCGGGCTAGTCTCGTTGGAGGAAAAGTCTGTCAAAAAAACGTGCAGATTTTTGGAGAAAAGGCCATCTTTGCCTTTTCTCCAAATTTCGCTATACTTTTGAGTATAATCGAGGTGCAGATCATGAGAAAAAATACCGCGCCGCTCGGCAGCAGAAATACAGCCGGAGCACGCATCCGGGAATTACGAAGACAGCGCAACATACAGGCGAGGCATTTCCTCGCGAAACTCCAAGTAGCCGGACTGGACATCACCGCCTCCACGCTCGGCTTGATCGAGCGGCAGAGGCGTGAGTTGGCTGATTGGGAACTGCGGGTTTTTGCGGAGATTTTGCGGGTTTCGGTGGGGTGGTTGGTGACGGGGGACGAAGGGTAGCCGGGGGGCTCTCTTTTTGTGGGGCTTTCTGTAGTTATAAAAGCTCACAGAAAAGTTTACCAAATGGGGTTGTATCAATAATTACTGATACAGCGGATAACTCAGATTCCCACCGCATCGCTTCTCCAATATTTCGAACATTTGCGTTGCTAGTTTTACTAACTAACCCCAAAGAAACTAGACGATCGCTCTGATAAGAGTCATCGTAAGAAGTATCTCTTCTAATTTTTCTTTCTTTGTTAATACCTCGAAGAATTGCATAATCATTAGGAAACATGCGTTCATTTGCAACCGTCAGCTCACAAAACTGCTCCCATGAAATTCTTTGCGCTATATAAGCTTGATAAAATTTTGCAAGGACTTGGGATTGCGTATATTCGGTATGCCTATTTAGAAAAAGCATAACGCGACCTAACTCTTTTTCTAACTTTTTTGGATTTTTGCTTAAAGTTTTTTGATATTCTACAAGCTTTTCTCTTGATATCGAGCCATCATTTAGCGTTTTAAAAAAAACAAGCATTTTCTTTGACAAGTTTCTTTCATGCAGATTATAACTAACTTTGAGTATAGAAGTAAAAAGTCCCACGACAGGTATATCTTTCAAGAGGTCGTTCTTGAGAATTGCATCTACACCAAGCTCTAAAAAGTCTACACTAACTCCTTCGAATTCCAAGAAAGACTGACTAAGCGCAGGAAGCACCTCGTCGCATATTTCATTGCTCATAGACAACTACTCCCACTCAATCGTACTCGGGGGCTTGGGGGTCACGTCGTATACTACGCGGCTCACGCCTTCTACCTCACCTGTAATCCGGCTCGACACCTTTTCCAGCACTTCCCATGGGATCCGGGCGAAGTCGGCTTTCATGAAGTCTGTCGTCTGTACGGCGCGGAGGCCTAGGGTGTAGTCGTAGGTGCGAGTTTCGTTTTTGATGCCCACGGAGCGCATATTGGTGAGGACGGCGAAATATTGGCCGATCTGCCGATGCAGGCCCGCCGCCTCGATCTCTGCGCGGAAAATCGCGTCGGCTTCACGGAGGATATCAAGTTTTGCCTTGGTGATCTCCCCGATCACGCGCACCGCGAGGCCCGGGCCGGGGAATGGTTGGCGGTCTACGAGGAAACTGGGCATGCCGAGCACGCGGCCCAGTTCCCGCACTTCATCTTTATACAAAAGCCGCACGGGCTCCAGAATTTCTTTGAAATCAATGACATCCGGCAGGCCGCCGACGTTGTGGTGGCTTTTCACCAGCTTGTGCCCACCGGCGCCGCTCTCGGCGATATCGGGGTAGATGGTGCCTTGCACCAGGAAATCCACCGCGCCGATCTGTTTGGCTTCGTCCTCGAAGACGCGGATGAACTCTTCGCCGATGATCTTGCGCTTTTGTTCGGGATCAGTCACGCCGGCGAGTTTGCCCAAAAACCGCTCCTCCGCGTTGACCCGGATGAAATTCATGCCGTATTGGTCCTTGAAGACGCGCTCGACTTCGTCGCCCTCGTCTTTCCGCATAAGGCCGGTATCGACGAAAATGCTGACCAACTGCTGCCCGATTGCCTGATGGACCAGCAGTGCACAAACACTGCTGTCTACCCCGCCGGACAGGGCGCACAGTACCTTCTTATCTCCCACTTTTGCCCGAAGTTTCGCGATCGAGTCCGCCGCAAATGCGGACATATCGCGCTTTTCTCTCAGTTCTGCCATGTCGAAATTCCCCCTAAAATACTCATAACTTCGCTCCGAACGGGAAAGGATACTGAAACCAGTCCCACACAGGAGCGTAAAACTTCATGATATTTGTAACCTTAGCATACCGCACTTTGGTCATGTTTATTGTCATGCTCGTCACTATGCGGATTCTGGGCAAACGGCAACTCGGGCAATTGGAACTCAATGAGTTGGTGGTATTGATTATGCTCTCAGAGATCGCCGTCTCTCCTATTACAACGCAGAACCACCGTCTGTTATATGGCATCATCCCGGTGGCGGTTCTTTTGGTGGGTGAACTCACGATCGCCTACCTCTGCCTAAAGAGCGTTCGTGTCCGTGGATGGATTGTCGGCAAGCCCAGCACCATCGTCAAAAACGGTCAGATCAATCAAGAGGAGATGCGGAAAAACCGCCTCAATCTCACCGAACTGACCGAAAAACTCCGCGCCCAAGGCCACACCGATCTCTCCACAATCAAATACGTGATCCTCGAAGTCAACGGCGCGCTCAGCGTGCTTCCCTTCGAGTCTCATAAACCAGCGACCTATGAGGCGCACAGTCTGCCGACGAAGGACAAGGGCCTCCCTGTCATGCTCATTAACGACGGACGGATTTTGGACCAAAACCTACAAGGGCTCGGCCTGGACCACCGCTGGTTGCAAAAAGAACTGCAAAACCGGGGTCTAAAAGACCCCAGTGATGTCTTCCTCTTCACCGTAGATGAAAACCGCAACATCTATTTTGCCGCCAAAAACGGCGCTTAACCCTACTTGCTGTCTGTCAGCAAGCGGTTAACCTCGTCGCGGAAGGTGCTGATGTCTTTAAACTGCCGATAGACCGACGCAAAGCGGACATAGGCCACTTCGTCGAGTCCGCGCAGCTTGTCCATGACCAACTCCCCTACCTCGATCGCGCTGATCTCGCGTTCCATGCGATTTTGGAGTTCTTGCTCGATCTCATTGGCAATCGTCTCAATATCGCCGAGAGCAACTGGCCGCTTTTCACAGGCTCTGAGCAGCCCCTCTACCAACTTGACTTTATCAAACGGCTGACGGGTTCCATTGCGTTTGATGACAAGCAAGGGCAGTCTTTCCATGGTTTCATAGGTGGTGAATCGCTTCTGACAGGTCAAACACTCCCGGCGTCTGCGGATTGTAGCGCCTTCCTCCGCCGGTCTGGAGTCGATGACTTTACTCTCCGCGAAAGCACAAAATGGGCATTTCATCGTGTCCGCCTTCCTTTCCATCTCAACATGTAGTGGCAACATTTTCCCTATCATACCACAAATTCCACGCAAATACAAGCCCGAGAGCCCGGCTCCCTTGAAGATAAAAGGCCGTGACTTGTTGTGATAGAAGCAACAGATCACGGCCTTTCAATTTTTCTCGCGCTCGAAGATTTTAAGTTTACATAATTTCAATTATCTTATATTATGTCTCTTTCAGCAATTTGCCATAGTGCATTTTTACTTTATCAGAATTATATAATTCATTAAGTAAATATTTTCCATTGTTTCACATGAAACATTATAATATAATAATCTGGAATTATGTCAACAAGGAGGACGCCATGGCAACCCTGAAACGGCTCCATACCCGGCTCGACCAAATGACGAATCCTACATATTTTCTGCTCCGTTTTGCGCTCCTGCTCTCCACTATCATGACCCTCTGCGCTCTGGTCTTATACTTTTCCAGCGGCGGCCTGTCCATCGCTGGATTCGCGGCCTATAGGACCGCGCAAGATCTCATCTCCCTCAGCGCGGTCATTCTCTTCATTGCCGCGATTGGCTCTGCGATTGTGGAGGAATTGACGATGCGGACATGATCTTCTGCCCTTCCTCATAAGAAAACAGCACATTCAGCATGTCAAGGAGGCCGTTCGCCGTTAGGTTTTCCGGCAGATCCAGCGTTTTTAGTAGTTTCTGCCGCCTTTGCTTGCTGTCCGGATGTCCGCTCAGACCCGCCTGATAGAGGTGGGTCTTTGTTAGTTTCGGGCCTTCGACCAAAGCGTCCCCCACTCCATCTCGAAATGTCGCCCCGGCTCTTCGGAGGGTTTCCAGCAGGGTTTCACGATCCATACCCTCCACCCCGAGCTTTCCCTCTTTGCCCGCGTGATCCTTTCGACGCTCTTTTCCCTGCCGATCGGGAATATACGCATGGAGTACCCGCCCCTCTGGCACACTGCCTTTGAGGTGATTGCGGATCAAAAATCCGGCGCTGTCGCTGTCCGTTAGGACAATCACTCCCCGCTCTTTCGCGAGGCGGCGGATCAGCTGCATCTTTTGCTTATCCGAAAATATCCCATACCCGCGGGTTTCCAAAATCGTGGCCCGCACCACTTGGGAGAGCGTGTTTTTGTCATATCGCCCCTCGACGATAATGACCTCTAAAATCTCCTCCATCACTTGCCTCCCCGATCACGAAACCGCCAGCCGGATGAGGAACTCTTTCAATAGCTCCTCTCCGTCTCGGCCGGTGCTTTTCATCTCTAAATCCGCCGCCGCCGCGAGCAAAACCGCATCCCGGCACCAAGGAAGATCCACCCGCCGTGCCGCGTCCAGCAAAAGCCGTGCCGGATAGTCGTGGCTCATGCCCCAGAGCGTTTTCAAATAAGCCGCGTCTCGGCCTGCGGACGCAGCCAGTTTTGCCGACAAAAGTTGTCGCAGTTGTTTTCCCGTGACCGCGAGCAATAGGATCGGACTCTCCCGCATGAGCAGCAACTCTCCCATGACAGAGGCCGCCCGGCCCATGTCTTGCTGACCTAATGCGTCTGTAAGCTGCCACACTACCGCGTCCAGGACCGGCGTGCCGACTGCGTCAATATCCGCTCGGGTAATCTGCGGTCCTTCGGCATAAGCGGCGATCTTCTCGATCTCCCCCGTCAGTCCGCGCATGAGAGAGCCGCAGAGGAAGAGGAGGTAATCCGCCTCCCGTTTGTCAATGTCCTTCCCCAGCGCCTGAAAGCGGCGGCGAATCCAGGGTGCAAGATCGGACGAGTCCTGTTTTCCAAACTCCACCGCAAGGCCTGGAGACTTGAAATACTTGTGAATCTTCACCCGGCCGTCTGGCTTTGTGCCGGGGTCTGTGAAGACGAAGATGAGGCAGCAGTAATCCGGCAAATCGAGCAGCAGGGCCTCCAGCGCGTCCCGCTGATCGGCGTTTGCCTTATAGAAGTCAAAATCCCGCACCTCCACCACCTTCTTCGGCGAAAATACCGGAAACGCCTCCACCGCCTCGCTGATCGCACCGACGTCCACCCCTTTGCCGTCGAGCCGGAAGTAGTTCATCTCCGCGAGCCCCTCCGGTAAGAGGAGGGTGCGGATCTGCTCGAGTGATGTCTCACGCAGATAGTCTTCTTCGCCCCAGAACAGATATAAGGGCCGGAGATTGCCGTTGGAAATCTCCGATCGGAGGGTTTGGTAGTCTTCGTTTTGTGTTTTTTGCTTTGCCATGTGTTTACTCCTGTGTTAGTCCCAACGACCTATGATGTTCTCTCAGCAATACCCAGACTGTTCAAAACGTTCTGCCGTGCCTTGGGAAAGGTGACGCCTTCGCCAGAGGCCAGTGTTACGATTTTGAGTGTCGGCCAGAACTTCCCGTTCCGACCTATGGCTGGCTCCCATACCTCTCTCCCAAATTTCGTCACACACTGCACAGCTACACCACCCAGCCTTCTCGACATTATGCAAACCCCAGATGCATTATGTTAACTTAAAATATTATGTAAACTTCCGCCGGATTATGTCACCTAGCCCGCACCGTAATCGTCCCGGACTGATCCGTCCGATAGATCGAACTGCCAAACTCGTGGAGCCGCACTACCACTTCCGGATGCGGATGTCCGTGCTGATTGTCTCGTCCGGCGGAGATGATCGCCACTTGCGGACGCGTCGCCTCCAACAGCTCGACCGACGTAGAAGTCCGCGATCCGTGATGGCCTACGACCAAGACTTGCAATCGCGGCATATCCACAAACTGCACCAGCCGTTGTTCCATGTCTGCGTACATATCTCCGGTAATAAGCACGTCAAAATCCCCCACGGTCTTGAGGACCGAGAGGCCGCGATTATTCTCAGGTATTTGGGCGGTGTTCATATTCGGCGGCGCAAACACGGTAAGCGTCCCGCCGGAAGACGGGTACACTCTGTCATTACGGATAATATAGACCGAGACGCCCCATTCGTCCGCGAGGTCTAACAGTTGCGTCTTCGCCCAATTGCCCTCCGGCCGATCAGGAATGAGCAGCCGCTGGATCGGCATACGTCGCATCAAATGCCCGATGCCGTTCATGTGATCCTGATGGAAATGGGTGACGACCAGAATATCCAGGGAGTAGATGTTGCGGCTGAACAGATACTCCGCCGCGACACTCCCAGCCCGGCCGCCTGCACCGCGCCCACTACCGAGGTCTACCATTGCCGTCATCTCAGATGTCGTCAGCACCACGGCCTGACCTTGGCCGACATCTAGCACTGTTACCGTGAGCCCGGTCGACTGGTTCTCCAATCCGCCGAGGAAAACACAAAACAGCAGCAAACCCGCAGACAGCGAAACCGGCAATACCGCCCGTGGTTTCGGCCCGCGATAGAAGACGTAAACCCCAACTATCACAGCCGTCGCCGCAACCCAGACTTGGATATAGCCGCTGTGCGTCCACAATACCGCCATCGGGAACTGCGAAATTCCACTGGCCACCCATTGGAGATAGCGTACCAGTAAAATCGTGGGCCAGGCAATGATCTGCGCCAATGGGACAAAGACAAAGCCCACCGCGGCAACAATCACGCCCATACTAAAAATAAACGTCGCCGCCCAGACTGTGAGCAGATCCGCGAGAGGCGCATAGAGGGGGATATTTCCTATGTGGAATATGATAATCGGCGTGGTAAATGCCGTGGCACCCAGCGTGGTCGCGACGCTTGTGTTCACAAACTTCTTCGCCCATTTCCCCTGTGGCGTCTCAGCCTCTACGATACCGTCCAGATAACTCTGTACACGCGGCGTGAGTCCAAACATACCTACGATGGCGAGGAAGGAGAGCTGCAGATTCACACTCGCAATCACCAGCGGATTTAGGAGCAAAACAACCAAAAGCGCGGCGGAGAGGGAAGTCATTTTATCCGTCTCTCGATAAAACAGCGGCGCCGTAAGGATCATCGTCTGCATCATCGCCGCCCGCAAGGTCGATGGCGCGGCGCCTGTCATGATGGCGAAGACAAAGATCACCGGGATCACAATAGCTGTCGTCCGCCGGCTTTTACCGAGCAAGATCACCAGAAGGCTCGTCAATAGTACGACGTGCATTCCCGATACCGCCACCAGATGCGCGATTCCACTCCGGCGGAGGTCTTCCTGCACGGTCGGATCCATTGAAGAGCGGTCCCCGGTCAAAACGGCCTTGAGGAACCCGACCGTATCGTCCGGGAAAACCTGCTCAACCCGCTCTATTACCGCCCGGCTGATGTATTGCGGGAAATACCAAAACCGACTGCCTGAGTCGATGATCTCATACCCGCCGGACGCAAAGGCTCGCAAAAATATCCCGTCCGCATGATTTCGCCAGACCCGCTGATCTCCGCCAGACCGATCCGCGCGGTATAGGATCGCGTTTACTGTGATCGTGTCGCCCGGCTCTATGGGTGCGCCGATCTCATCCAGCCGAAGCGTCATTGGGATATTGGCCCCGTCCTCCTGGATCAATCGCCCGCGCACATCGACAAAATCCGGCGTTTCATTGGGCAGACGCGTGACATACATGGTAATCTCCCCGCGCACCCGATCGAGCTCCGCGGCTGGCCGGACAAAACGAAAATCGTGGCCAATACACCATACGGAGCCGAGCAGAAACCCGGCTGCGAGCAATAAGGCCACGATCCGTCTGCTTTCCCGCAAATAGCCCGCGCCCGCCACCAGCAAAAAGGCGGGCATCACAATCCAATACCATGTCGGAACCAACTGCCAAACAACCGTAGCCGTGGCAAAGGCAATCACAAAAGAGGCCAGCGGTCGATTCAACACAACGACACAGCAGGCCCGTCCAAATGACTTGAGCCGATCAATCATCACAGCAAATTAGCCGGAAGCTGCTTCCCGCCCAAAAGGTGGAAATGTAGATGAAACACAGTCTGTCCGCCCTCGGCTCCGGAATTAGAAATCACGCGGAAGCCCTCCATACCTTGCTCCCGCGCAATCTGCGCAATCGCCCGAAAGCAGGCGGCTACCAGATCACTATTCTCCGGTGTAACATCGGCGGCTGATGCCACATGCGTCTTGGGCACCACTAGAATATGCACGGGCGCTGCAGGCGCAATGTCTCGGAAGGCCAACACAAACTCGTCCTCGTACACTTTGTCCGAGGGGATCACACTCGCGATGATTTTGCAAAAAATGCAATCGGTTAACATAATTTACATCCCTGCCTTCTCCGCGACAAGAGTCTCGACACTGCCGAGCGCCTCGTCAATCTTCCCTGCGTCCTTCCCGCCGCCCATGGCGCCGTCTGGCTTGCCACCACCGGAACCGCCGCAGATCGTCGTCACGTGTTTGATGATATCTCCGGCCTTTACACCTTTTGCAATCGCGGCTTTTCCGCAGACAGAGAGGAAAGCAATTTTCCCCTCGCATTCCGCGCAGAGCACAGCCACCACATCTTCACCGCGCTCTTTGAGGGCTTCTCCCAGCCCCTTCAAATGGTCGCTGTCCATATCCGGGAATCGAGCAATAACTAATTTCAAATCAGTTGACATAATGTTTGCGCTCTGATACAGCTCCCCGGCCTCTTCCTTGATCTTCCCGTAGCTGAGCGCCTGTAGTTCCTTGCGCATTCCTTTCATCTCGTCCTGCATGTTGCTAATTTTCGTCAGCAACTCCGCGGGCGTGCTACGCAAAGCCGCTACGGCCTCATTCAGCGTCTGCTGGACTTCGTGGAAATAGGCAAGCGCGGCCGCTCCCGTCACCGCCTCTACCCGGCGCACACCGGAGGCGATGGAAAACTCACTCGTGATCCGGAACGGCCCGATCTTCGCCGTGTTAGCAAGGTGCGTCCCGCCGCAGAGTTCGGTCGAATACTGCCCCTGCTGTACCACGCGGACAACATCCCCATATTTCTCACCGAACAAGGCCGACGCACCGAGCGTCTTCGCCTCATCCATCGACATCTCGCGGATCGTCACGGTGAGGTCTTCTAAAATCATCGCGTTAATCTCATGGTCCACCCGGACGACTTCTTCCGGGGTCATGGCCTGGAAGTGCGTAAAGTCAAAACGCACAGTATCCGGCCCCACATAGCTACCGGCCTGCTCTACATGAGAACCCAACACATTCTTGAGCGCTCTGTGGAGCAAGTGCGCCGAACTATGCGCCCGCATGATCGCTTGTCTGCGCGGCGCGTCTACGACGGCAGTGATGGTATCACCCACAGACACCTGCCCAGCTTCCACCACGCCGTGGTGCATGATCTTCGCGTCCTTTGTCTTCTGCACATCTTCCACGCGGAACACAAAGTCTCCGACGGAGAGGAATCCAATATCCGCCACTTGTCCGCCGCTCTCGGCGTAGAAGGGCGTCTGGTCGAGTACAATCATCGCTTTCGTCCCGGCAGAAACGGACGTCTGCAACGCACCCTCCACCGCAATCGCCAGCACCTTGCCCGCCGCTTGACAAAGGTCATAGCCGAGGAATGCTGTCGGCACGTCTCGATCTAGTCCAAGGTCCAGACCTTCCCAGCCAAAATCGCCGAGGGCCGCAGTTGCCGCACGGGCTCTGTCGCGCTGTTCTTTCATCAAGGCGTCAAAACGGGGCCTGTCCACCGTTTTTCCTTGCTCCTCGAGGATTTCGATAGTGAGGTCGATCGGAAAACCATAGGTGTCGTAAAGTTGAAACGCATCGTCGCCGGAGAAGACCGCGCCGCTCTTGCTCAACATCTCGTCAAAAATCCGCATCCCGGCGTCAATCGTCCGCGCGAAGTTCTCTTCCTCCACTTGGATGATCTTCTGGATGTAATCCCGTTTCTCCCGCAGTTCCGGGTAGGCGATCTCGTTTTCCTGGATCACTGTCTCCGCCACTTGATAGAGGAACGGCGTATTGAGTCCCAGAAGTTTCCCATGCCGCGCCGCCCGCCGGAGCAGACGCCGAAGCACATAACCCCGCCCTTCGTTCGAGGGCAGGATCCCATCGCAAATCATCATCGTCGTCGAACGGATATGGTCCGTGATGACACGGAGGCTGATATCTTCCTTCTCGCTCCGCCCATAAGAAACACCTGTCAACTCTGACACATGCGCTGTAATTGCCCGCACGGTATCTACCTCGAAGAGGCTTTCCACATCCTGCATAATACAGGCCAAGCGTTCAAGCCCCATACCTGTATCAATATTTTTCATTTCTAGTTCAGTATAATTACCGTCGCCGTCGTTATAGAACTGGGTAAATACCAAATTCCAAAACTCCACAAAGCGATCGCAATCACATCCGGGCGCACAATTCGAAGCTCCGCAGCCACGCGCCTCACCGCGATCAAAATACATCTCCGAGCACGGCCCACAGGGACCCTGCCCGATCTCCCAGAAGTTGTCCGCCTTGCCTAGACGGCTCACACGCTCCGGCGCGACTCCCACTTCCTTTGTCCAAATGTCAGACGCCTCATCGTCGTCCAGATAGACGGTGACATAGATCTTGTCCACCGGGATTTTAAGGTCCTTCGTAATAAACTCCCAAGCCCAAGCCGCGGCTTCGCGCTTAAAATAGTCGCCAAAGGAAAAATTGCCGAGCATCTCAAAATAGGTCGCGTGGCGGCTTGTCTTCCCCACGCGCTCAATATCCGGCGTGCGGATGCACTTTTGGCAAGTCGTCATCCGCTTGCTCGGCGGGGTGACTTCACCTGTAAAATATGGCTTGAGCGGCGCCATGCCGGAGTTAATCAAGAGCAAACTCGCGTCTCCCTGCGGCAAAAGAGGAAAACTCTGCATCCGAAGATGTTCCTTTCCCTGAAAAAAAGAGAGAAATCTCTCCCTGAGTTCATTCAAACCAAGCTTTTCCATATCCTAGCCTCCGTAGCTTTCATAGACTTCAAGCTATTGTATAATGCGATGCCTGCATTGTCAATCATCGCCATTCCTACTATAGTAGAATTGTAGGGGCGAACTGTGTTCGCTCGTCATTTCAAGGAGGGCTGGCTTATGTCTCACACACTCAAATATGGTGCACAAACGAACCCTTGTGTTTCGGCGGCCGGGCGGAGCGGTTACATATGTGCCTACGGATTTTTCTAGCTTGCGATTCTACTCATAGGCGTAGCCATGTTGCTATTCGGTGAAGGAACTCATATTCAAGTCATGATGCTGGTGTTGCTGGCACTGCCTATACAGGTCGAACGGCACTGCCTCTGCTTGCGGCTATTGGATATGCTCTTTGACATAAGGCACATAGCAGAAAATCATTGTACACCGAATAAGCACTATGCGCAAGGCCACAGAAAAAGAACCTTGCCAAATGGCAAGGCTCTTTTCTATTCTACATCTTACTCGATCGGCTCCAAATGCGCCTGGAAGTGCCGCAGGATCGGCGGCTCCCAAGTAATCCGATATCCGCGCTTAATCTCATGCGCACGCGCTTTGATCGCAACCAGCGCGTCAATCGCGATGTCGAAATGCGGCTGTGTGTATACACGGCGCGGGATCGCGAGACGGGTGAAGTCGAAATCTGCTTTGAGTTGGGCGCCGGTATCGGGATCGTTGCCGAGCATGTAGGAACCGATATCGCAGGTGCGGATTCCGGCTTCTTTATACAACTCGATCGCGAGGACTTGACCGGGGTACTCGTAATACGGGATGTGCGGGAACATGTCTGCGGCGTCTACGAAGACGCCGTGTCCGCCTACTGGGGACTGGTATGCAATACCAGCTTGATCCAGATGATACGCGATATACTCCATCTGCCCGATACGATAGCGCAGGTAGTCTTCGTCGATGCCTTCATAGAGGCCGATCGCAAGGGCTTCCATATCTCTGCCGTTCAGGCCGCCGTAGGTGAAGAAGCCTTCGTAGCTGATGCAGTTCGCCTTCGCCGGGAGGATCAAGGGGTTGTTTGCGTCTTTGAACCCGAACAGGCCGCCCATGTTTACGATGGTGTCTTTCTTAGCGGACATGATAAACATGTCGCTATAGCTGAAGATTTCTTTGACGATATCTTTGATCGGCGTATTTTTGAACTCCGCTTCGTCTCTTTTGACGAAATAGGCATTTTCCGCAAAACGCGCGCCGTCAATGCAGAGCGGGATGTTGTATTTATCACAGACTTTACGCACTTCGCGGATATTCTGGACAGAAACAGGCTGACCGCCGGCGGAGTTGTTCGTGATGGTCACAACGACAAATCCGATGTTCTCCGCGCCTTTTTCGACAATGGCCTCTTCCATCTTGGCAACATCCATGTTTCCTTTGAAGGCAGAGCGGTTTTTGGGGTCTTTCGCGGCAGCGACCACGCAGTCAATCGGGCGGCCACCGGCTAGGATGACGTGGGCTCTCGTGGTGTCAAAGAACATGTTGGAGATGGCGAACATGCCTTGCTTGAGGAACAGCGGGAAGAGCACTTTCTCCGCCGCTCTGCCCTGATGGACAGGCTGCACATACCCATAGCCAAAGATGTCTTTCGCGGCCTCAGTGAGTTTGAAATAGCTGTCTGATCCTGCATAGGCCTCGTCGCCTTTGAGCAGACCGGCCCATTGGTCATCGCTCATCGCGTTCGTTCCGGAGTCTGTGAGGAAGTCGATATAGCAGTCTTCGCCTTTCAAATTGAATAGGTTGTACTTCGCGTGTTTGATTTTCTCAGCCCGCTCTTCTTTGGTGAGCATCTTGATCGGTTCTACCATCTTAATACGAAAGGGTTCTGGTACATATCTCATAAAATTTCCTCCTGATCCTATTTTTTATCAGTACACCTTACTAATTGTATCCAATTTTAGCCGATTTGTCAATCCTAGCGCCGGACTTATACTAGATCCCCCGTTGAGCCATGATGAGCTCAATCTCCTGCTCATTGATCCCTACCATCGCCTCACCCAGATTCTCGGAGACTTCGGCCAGAAGTGCCGCATTTCTGAAGTCCTTCACCGCACGAACAATGGCTTTCGCACGTTTTTCCGGGTCGCCGGACTTGAATATCCCGGAGCCTACGAATACACCTTCGGCGCCGAGTTGCATCATGAGCGAGGCATCTGCGGGGGTCGCAACGCCACCGGCGGAGAAGTTCGCAACCGGCAACTTCCCATGCGCGCTGACGTAGGCAACAAGATCATAAGGCACTTGCAATTCTTTCGCGGCGTGATACAGCTCGTCTTTGCTCATCGCGACGAGCTCACGAATCTGCCCCTGCATCATGCGCATATGGCGCACAGCTTGGATGACATCACCCGTCCCCGGCTCGCCCTTGGTCCGGATCATAGACGCGCCTTCTTTGATGCGTCGCAACGCCTCACCGAGGTCTTGGGCGCCGCACACAAAGGGGGCGGCAAACTGGTTTTTGTCAATGTGATACTTCCCGTCTGCCGGGGAGAGCACTTCGCTCTCATCGATGAAGTCGATGTTGATCGCTTCGAGAATCTGCGCCTCCGCAAAATGGCCGATCCGGCATTTTGCCATGACAGGGATGGACACAGCTTCTTGGATCCCGCGAATCATCGTCGGGTCGCTCATGCGGGATACACCACCCGCCACGCGGATATCCGCCGGGATACGCTCCAGTGCCATGACGGCCACCGCGCCCGCCGCCTCGGCGATTTTTGCCTGCTCCGGCGTTGTGACGTCCATAATCACGCCGCCCTTTAGTGTTTCTGCTAGGTTCTTATTGAATCCTTTTCTCTCATTTTTCATTTGAATCATTTCCTCTCAGGTTTCCATGTCACGCGAACGTTTCATTTCGAGTATTCTGTTTTTGCGCAATACCGCACCGCTTCAAGCGGCATCCATAAAAGAGGGTTTTCAAGGGGCGGGCGGCCCCCTGAAAACCCCATTGGATCACTAACTAGTAGATTTGTGATTGAACTTTAGAGTACCCATCTCTGCAGGTTGCCCCATACGAATACGAACGCGACAACGGCGGGCAGAATGTAGCTCATGTAGAAACGCAGACCTTGGGGGAATTTCATGCCGGTTTTGCCCATGTTTGCGTTGGCCATAAAGTTATCCCAGCCCCAAGCTCCCTTGCTACGTGTAACGTAGAGCAGCATAGAGAAGGCACCGATCGGCAACAGGATTTCCGTAAGCATGGTGGCAATGAAGGCACCCCAATGCGGGAACTGGCCCAAGATGAGGGTCCCCGGTGCCGGTGCCCAGAGATTGCGCCCGAGCGTGCCCGGCAGGATCAGAATTGCGAAGACCGCGATGTTAATGAGAACAGTCTTGCTGCGGCTCCAACCAAATTTGTCCATGCAGTTGGCGATACAAGCTTCTAGAATCGCAACGACGGTGGAGAAGGCTACAAAGAAAAGGCCAAAGTAGAAAATCAAAGACCAGACATAAGAAGCGGGCATCGCGTTGAGCACGTTTGGCATAGTCAGGAAGAGCAAACCCTCTCCTGCCGCCGCCGGGATGCCGAACGCAAACGCCGCCGGGAAGATCACGAAGAGCATGACCACAATCACGGTGACGTCCAGAATGCCGACGGTAAGTGCATCGCCAAACAAGCGTCTTTCTTTTCCGAAATAGCTACCGAAAATGAGCATACCGCCAATACCGACGGAGAGGGAGAAGAGCGCTTGGCCCAGAGCCATGTGGAGGACAAACATGACGCCGTGCTCCCGCATGCCATCTAGGTTCGGAATCATGATAAAACGAACACCCTCCATTGCGCCCGGAAGGGTCAGCGCACGGACGATCAGGATGAGGGCCACGACAAAGAAGGCGCCCATCATGTATTTGCCCACGCGCTCCACGCCGCCCTTTAGGCCCGCGGCGCTACATCCGAGCCCCATGAGCATAACCGCGGCGGTGAGTCCGTACATCAGTCCCGCGCTGCTGTTTACAGCCCCATAAGCTGCGGCCACTTGGTCCGGCGAGGCACCAATCAATTCGCCAGTGATAGCTCTCCAGACATACATCAGAATAATGCCGAC